>Ga0206812_1165_pt1 | contig 10610 bp, 9 predicted proteins | sample Alteio_BWOrgCont_54_FD_152912 | JGI IMG/M metagenome (GOLD analysis project Ga0206812, IMG submission 152912) | Enriched cells from forest soil in Barre Woods Harvard Forest LTER site, Petersham, Massachusetts, United States -... | ecosystem: Environmental > Terrestrial > Soil > Temperate forest > O... | reverse complement strand
GGTCCACATGCGAATCATGACCGGCTCATCAAAGATCCTCGCAATGCGTGCTTCTGTAACTCGACTTGACCACTGTGCGTACCATACCGGATCACGCACGACGTGGGCGCCTTCGAGCCACTGAAACCGCCAACTCATTACGCTTCATCCTTTGTTAGATGCTTCTGGCGACAGGAAGATCCGAATCCCAGGCCGTCCATCGTTGCTTTCAGGCATTTCCGCAGCGAAGTGATGCTTTCCGAAGCGGCCAGACGTGCGACTTGAATCTCTATCGAATCCTGTCCGAAAGTCGGGCGAGATGCGCCCGACAGTTCGGGCATTCGTAGAAGCATCTGACAGAGATTATTGTGCGACACCCGTTGATTCAAACATGATTGCTTCGTACATACCTGTATGCACGACTGGAAGAGTATTGATGCGCAAGCCAGCAGAACGAGCTGCAGCAACGACTTGCTGCTCACCATCTCGGACAGTACTGTCCATGGGAAGGTAAAGGATGCGGTGATACTCACTCAAAGATCCGTCGCGCAGCCTTCTTGAAAGCTCGCTACTGTTTGTTGCGAGAACTTGTTGCTCCGGAGTCATGACATCGGTGATTTGCAGCACAAAGCCCCGTGCGAGATTGTCGACGCAAACCAGATCGGGGCGTTGACTCGTGATGTACGATGTATTCACCCGTGGCAGGATTCGATGCGTATGCCACACATACAGGCTCTGCATGCCGATCATGAACGTCAGCGTCAGGCCAACAACAGCAAGACGCAACTTCGAAGACCACTCGGCAAGAAGAACACTCACGGCAAGCACGGTCAGCAGCCAAAAGGCGCACATGTGATTTTCGCTGGTCGCCCAGCCCGGAAAGAAACCGAGTGTGACCATCACAAACTGAAGAACGCCAGCCCCTAACATTCCCGCGAGCGGTACTCGCACGTCAGCTCGATCGCTGATCGCAGTCGGACGAACTGGCCGGAATACCAGAATTGAGGCGATGACCAACGGCCCCAATAAGGCGACGACGCCGACGACCGCAAAAATTGATGCCGGAAGCGTGGAAGGAAGAGGCACATACATTCTGGCAATCCCTCTCAAGGCGTCATGCAATTGCCATTTATGTTCCAAGCCCGCGGACACGGCGGCGGCATGGGCGACGGCTCCAGGAAGAAGATAAAAGAAGAGTACGCCCGCAATTGCGTAGGCCCCCAAAAGCATTGCAACTCGAGTCCACAGTCTTCGAAATACGAGCACTCCAAGGATCGCGAGATGAATCGGGGCCGTCATCGTACTGAACGTGTATTGACACATCATCCCCAGCAAGGTCGATACTCCTATGACGACGCACCAAGCCGAGAATTGGCGGCTTGTCAGACCAAGCTTTGCAATCTCCGCTGCGCCCAGCACCAACATTGCGAAACACAACGTAAATAACGCGTACTGTCGAACCCAAGTTGATGTGAATACCGCGCTATTGCCCGCCAGGAAAACGGAAAAAGCAATCATACCAATGGATGACTTTCCCGAGCATCGATACGCCGTTATTCCAAGGACACCTGCCGAGAGTACCATTTCCAGCCAGATCAGGATCACAGCCTGATGGTCTCCGGCATTCGTAAACAGCGATAGCCAATGATTCATGACCCAAAAAGCAAGTGGCGGATGCTTGTCCCACAACATCACGTCCTTTCGAATCTCAGTCCACGGCACTGGCGTGAAGTTCCGCGTGAAGCGCTGCCATTGCGAAGCAGGAACAATTTCGTGCAGCGGTGCTTCGTGCGCATCAACCATGCGAACCCACTCGCGCTGCATCCCCTTCGCCGCCATCAATGCAATTACTTCATCGTGATGCGCGCCTCCCATGCCGGCGTTACGCATGAAGCCCATCCAGGCGCTACCAACAACAACTAGTACTGCAACAGCGATTCTGACTGTCAACCGAGTGCCTTTCCCGGGATTCCGCGATACGTACTTGTGATTGTCACCAACGTCCGAAGCTGCGCAGTTACAGATTGGATTCGACACTGAAGATACAGATCTGAACCGCTGTTCTTGGTTCTCCTTGGAACATAAAACCTTGGAACCGCTGTCGGCGGCGCCACAATCCAGCTCACTTATCCATCTCATTGAAACATGCGTGCCGGCAGCTTTTTACTACGCTCAGGTTGTTCAATCCACCGAAACGACGTTTCCGCAAATACCACCGTCAGCAACGTCGCAAGAATCAAACGCAAGGTTTCTCCGAAGAATGACGTCGGTTCAGACATTGTCGACCGTGTGATCATAATCGCTGAAACGTGAAACAGATAAGTAGAATACGAGGTGTCACCAAACCTCTTGAATACGGACTTCAGGAAGCGCCCACCATTCAACGGGTCAATTCACTCAAATGATTATTTCCGGCGACGACTGTGCCCGTCGAGAGATCGACTGGTTTTAGGATCATAGTTGCTTTTCTCGGAAATGTTTTTCGCAACCGCCAGAGCCCGAGAAACATCCGTAGTCCGTCACGAACGGGCTGAACCTTACTTCCTGCTTGCTCCGTCCATTGAATGCGATGCTGACTGACCTCTAATTGATGGTCGCGAGCCATCAGCAGGAGCTCAATATCCAACAGGTAGCCAGTCTCCTTGAGGACTGGAAGCAGGGAATGAACGGAGGCGCGCGCAAGCATTTTGAACCCGCATTGTGTGTCACGAATGTGAAGGCCGAAGAGTGCCTTGACAAGCGTCCGAAAGACAAACGCCTGAACGGCACGGAAGACCTGACGTTTGACGCGAGGATCCCTGGAACTGCGAATACCAATCGCCAGATCTCGACCGGCAGCGAGGGAAGAGCGCAGAGCCTCTTCCTCACCAATCGGAGTGGCGCCATCCGCATCTGTAAACAGGATATATTTCCCCCTCGCCGCATCGAGACCCGTTCGGACTGCCGCCCCTTTCCCACGGTTCTTCTCGTGTTTGAAGGGATGGAGTTCGAACCATGTTGTCTTTGCACCTTGCAGCCATTCCCATGTTCCGTCCCGACTGCCGTCATCAACGATGATGACTTCATAAGAATCAGGAAGCGTGCGATCGCAATATGCACGAACGGTTTCCAGGTAGCCTGGCAACCTGTTAGCTTCGTTATAGGCAGGTATCACAACCGACAGCAGGGGGAATGGATTCATTGTGGTGTAACTCCATGCCCGCAAAGCGGCGTATCAGGTTGCAACTGGCTATGTTCGATTCTGTTCTTGTTTGATGCGGTATACACTGCCACCGCAATGCAAAGCGGCCACGCTACAGTCGCATATCGATGTTCGTGTAAACCAAGCAGCACTCCTATTAGCAGTGTTCGAGCTATCACAAGCGCGAAACCCAGCAAGGGGAAAAAATCACGCATCGTTGGCGATGCGAGCAACGGAATTCGGCACACGTTCCAGCAACCGTAAACGAAGCGCGCAATGAAGATGAGTTTTAAGCATATCCACCACCCGATAAGTGGCTGGCGCACAAATCGCGGCAGCGATGACAACGCTTCGAGGGTTTGCTTGTTTGTCTCAAGATTCAACCACAAGTGAATCGGACGCCATGCTCGAGGCACAACCAAATGTTCCCAATAGTTGCTCGCAATTCGCCTGGTCGCCAAGTCGCCAAATTGTTCGTCTGCCTTGGCGCTGAGCAATCCGACGCGCGTAGCTTCGCTTAACAGCACTGAAACTTCGGTCCGCTCCTCTTCATTTGCAAATGCGCGACCGGAGATCGACTCAACCTTCACCTTCGGATTCGGATGGCCCAGTGGCCAAGCAATCTGCGCGAGGCATTCGGACTCTGAGTTGAGCCATGTTCTGCACCATGCCTCCACGCCAGGGCATGGGATTTCCTGTCGTCCGTAGATTCTTAGTTCATGGAAGCACGACCAACGATAAGCGGCATTTAGGCCGGTGGACGCAACCAAAGGCAAGAACAGACAGGCGATGCGTCCTGCAGTCAGCAACGGAATAGGGTTCAGATCAGCATAACTTCTGTGCCTGATGAGTGATGCAAACAACAAAGCAACACCGACGGTTGGAATTGTGGTAATCAGTTCAGGCCGGATCGTACTCGTGATGGCCAGTATGGTTGAGCCAAGCAGAATCCAATAGCCGCCAACGGCACGTGAAACCACCCCAACGCTGACAAAGTAGAGCCCGTACGCAGTCAGGATAGCGCAGATCTGGTCCGGGTAAAAACGCAGACAACCTTCGAATAGAGGTGGAAACGTCGAAACAATTAGCGCCAAGAGAAACTGTCGCACTCTATGCACGCGAAGCCCCGCGAGCGAGACAACGTAAGCAAGTATCGGAGCCATGCCTATGACATATGCGAATGCAATCGGTTTCCGATACAAAGCATGATTCTTGAGGTCCACGCCGATCATGGCAAACAGTATTGGCAATCCAGGTGGTCTGAAATCGGAATACGACCGGGTGCCAGCCGAAGCAACCGTCGCAGGAGCGTCGGCACAAAGAGTTCCACGATGAATCAGCCGATCTGATTTACCAATATAATCGAATTCGTCGCCGCCCAGGCCGGGCGAAACCGGGGACGCTGCAATTAACCAGAATTGAAATGCGATTCCGAACGCGAGACCACACCACCCCGCCTGAGTAATTTGACAATCAGAATGCATAAGGATTCTCAATGATCAAAAGTCCTGACAGGATCCCATTGCGCCGTATCAAAGTCAGTTTTCATTGCTCAGGAGCACCGCTCTCCGATCGACGACCCAACCAGAGATTCCGCCCCAAATATGCTGCAGGGAGGCGATTGCGATGATGGAGCAATGCCGCGGCAGTCGACGGGTAACTGATAAGCAAACCGATCTTGTGTGGAATCGGTTTTGAGGCGATGTTTCGCGAATCATGGAGGATTTGCGGCAACAAGTCGAGGCGTTGCTTGCTCGTGTAGCGTGTTTGGAAGTCCGCTTACAACAGAGCGAGGCCGAACTGGCACAGACTCGAGTTACGCTGGCGTTGCGCGAGGCCCGGATCGTGGAACTGGAATCTCAAGTCGCTGAATTGACGCTGGAATTGCAGCGACGCAAGAAGGGATTTCGCCCGAAGGCGAACTCGATCTCGCGGCCCAAGAAGGATAAAGATCGTCGCAAGAAAGGGGAACGGACCCATCCCGGTTCCGTTCGGCCGCCTGTGGAACCTGGCGTGGATGATGTCGTTCACGACCTGCGAAGCGAGAACTGTCCCGAGTGCGGCGGCTCGCTCGAAGACACAGGTGAATTCGAGGAGCACGTCGTAGAAGACATCCCTGCTCCGCGCGTCGAAGTTCATCGCTATCGACGCCATCGCCAACGCTGCAAGTGTTGCACAAAAATCTGTCAGCCATCGGCGCCGCCGGAAGTTGCGGACGCGTATGTCGGACCGCGAACGCGACTGCTGATGGGATACTGTCGGGCTCATCTGGGGATTTCTCTGGGCAAGTCGACGGCACTGTTGGACCAATTGTTTGGATTGAAGCTGAGCCGACCCGGAGCACTGGGGCACATCCAGTGGGCCAGTGATCTGGTTCACCCCGTCGTCGAGCGGCTATTCGCATTGCTCAAGTCAGAACCTGTGATCCATGCCGACGAGACCGGCTGGCGTATTAACGGAAAGAATGCCTGGGTCTGGTGCTTCTGCAATCCACGTCTGGCATTGTTTCTGGTGGACGAACACCGATCCGCTGCCGTGGTGAAACGAGTATTGGGTGATTCTCCACGAGGAGTACTCGTCACAGATTTCTACGCGGCCTATCACGCACTGGATTGTCAAAAGCAAAAGTGCCTGACGCATCTGCTGCGGGAACTGCACACGTTGCGTGATGAGGCGACGAAGGGAGTCAAAGATGCCTACCTGCAACCGCTCATGACGTTGCTGCAAGACGCCATTTCGCTCGGGAAAAATCGCCAGACGATGCCTGAAGCCAAATTCGTCGCGGCACGGCAGAAGCTCTCTCTTCGGCTGGACGCTCTGATTTTCTCACGTCCCACCAACAACGACTGTCAGCGCATCAACAAGCGCCTGATCAGACATCGCGATGAGCTCTTCTGCTTTCTCGAGGTCGATGGCGTTCCAGCGGATAATAACGCCGCCGAGCGGGACATCCGCAGCGTGGCCGCCGCGCGAGCCGATGGCGGAGTCAACCGTACCAAGGCAGGAGCCAAAGCATTCGCAAATCTGAAGAGCGTCATCCGAACCTGCGAGAAACACGGCCGACAATTTATCGATTATGCGCTCAGCCTGATCGGCGTCGCTCAAGACATCCAACCGCTCCCCTTCAGTCCCTCCAGCGACTCGTCTTGAAGAATCCTCCCTCAACTCGTTTCATAAACTGAGAATTCCACGGACTCTCGACTGCCGACGAAGTACCGTCAGGATCACCTTCTTTGCTTATCAGTTACGTCGACGGCGGGCTGCAATTGGAAAAATATACTGCATACCCTGAAGCTCGATTGTCTTCCATTGTCGCGATACATAAGTATTTATTATTGAATAATAGACATCAGGCGCAAGCACGAGGACCATCCCAACGACAAACCCAATCAACAAACACCGCAGAGGAAGACGGCCCGAGAATAGCTAGCGTTATTTGCCCAAGTCGCAGCAAGACTAAATCCCGCACAAAAGGTAATGAATCGCAATGAATGAAGATTTGTACTGATAATCCCGTCGGGATTGTCATCAGTGACGTTCGACTCTCTGCCAAACCGCGAGGACACTTTTGCCTATGGAATATCGCAATCCCCAGTCGGTGATCCTCGACGCACGGACAAGAACCGTATCCCAAAATGAGATCTGCCGCTGAGTTGGCAGCGACTGGGATAAAACAAGCTTATTGGCGGCGGATGCAAATAGTCCAACGCTGTCGAGGTAAATCATCCTCGCTTCCGAACAAATGTGCGGGCGTAACGCTCGAAACATGGACTTCGAATATCGTCGGTAATGGCCAACCGCCCTGTCAAATGGAGAGAATAACCACTGATGGGCTGGGCAGAGTACAATTAAATAGCCTCCGACAGTAAGACGAGCGGCGGCCTTGTCCATTTCGGAACGGTCATCTTCAATATGTTCCATCACATCAATGTAGATGATGGAATCAAATGATCGCTCAGGTGGAAGATCTGCAACCACTCCTGTGAGTACCTCAACGTCAGGAATCTCCTCGCGAAGTCTTGCCGACAAAGTTGGGTCCGGCTCCAGACATGTCCAGGAGTCCTCGTTTCCTGTGCGGAAGACACGTGTCGTACCTCCAATTCCCGCGCCGGCTTCAAGTACCCGCCCCTTAAGGAACGGATGAATGTGTCGGAGGAGGGTCTGTTTCCAGTTCACAGCAGACCGAAACAACTCCAATTCCGAGCCAACGTATTCGTAGGCATTAACCATCGACTGTCATCCATTCAGAAACGAACAACGACCAGTCGCGCGAAGGGATGAATCCAACATTGTTCCGAGCACCAAGTATCCCAAGCACAGAATTTGTCGTCAGCAATAACAGATTGAGAAGGAGAATAAGCAGAAGTCCCGTTGCGTATGTCGCCCATCCGGGCACAGCCAAATCCGTCATAAAGCGCAAATAAAGCGCTGCCATGAGTAACGCAATCGTTAATCCAGCCATGGCCCCCAAGGCAAGACAGATCCGAACGCCGACCGTTTCACTGAACACCGAAATCGCACTCAGCCCATGCACTACCAGAGACGTTAGCTTCATGTGAGATCGCCCCGCAATTCTATGCGCTCGATCACACGGAACCTTGGATACCGGCAACCGAGAACAAGCCACTGCCGCCGAATAGTGGATCCAAAGCTCCGACGAGCACGCCAGTCGATTCAGCCATACTCTCGGGACAACACTGAAATTTCCCACGTCACACGGGTGCCCTGTTAACATCCGATGAAGTACTCTAAAGCAGAAGTATCCCACCCGAAACCCCAGGTTCTCCGTTCGTCGCATTCGCTTTGCAAAAACGACAGATGCAGGAGTATGGCGTCGCGCTTCCGCCAGCAGCGCAGGAACATGCGCCGGGTTGTCCTCACCGTCACCGTCCATCACCACAACCGCATCACAGTTTATTTTTTCAGCGATTGCTGCCAGTCCGATTGCAATCGCCCGCTGATGCCCCACATTTCGTCTCAATTGCAGAATGCTGAGCGACAATCCCGTTGTCCGGAGTGAAGCCGCATCCAGCATATCTGTCGAACCATCGTCAACAATAATCACCGACACATCTATGAGGTCTGCCAACGCTCGGGCGAGGGTCGGCAGAACAAGTCTTACGGACTCCCAGTCATTAAACACGGGAATGCATACTGCAATACGGCACTTATCCGCACATACCGGATTGTCATCCCTTTGCGCCAAATGATTCATCAGCTCCCATTCTTGATGCTTCGATAAACACGATAACCGTTCGCTACGCCTACAAATGCCATTTTCTGATCCACAAATTCCTTCACCTTCGAGTATTTCTCATGTGAAAACCGTGCGTCTCTGAGCGATCCTGCTCTTTCAGAATCGGTAGCATCAACAAATATCAGCCGCTGCTCGTGCAATTCCAGTTGTCTCACGAATCGCGCCACGAAGTACTCTTGATATTCGCCACCCATGATCTGGCGGTATGAGTGCGCCTCACTCGTTGCTTGCGGTATCTGTGAATCCACGTGCAACTCCGGCATCCAGCCCCAAATCGCAAGATGATACTTCGGTCCAGCGCTCTCTCGAATCATATCTATTACGCCACTTGCCGCCGGTGATTTCATCGCAGCCCACTCAAAAACATAAGATTGACCGCCATGTTCGACATATCCCACAAGAACACCTGCCAATGCCACAAAGGCCCAAGCTTGACAAAAGCGACTTTGTGCTTGTTCCGACAGCCCAACCAATCCGCTCTTCACGAACGCCGCAACCACCAGAACTAACGGCGAAACCATAAACAAGTAGTAATGCGTATAAAACGTACCCGGTTGAATAACACAGTATGCTGCCGTTCCCAAGTACACTATCGCTCCTGCCAAGACGGAATCGTTGTCAACGACAGACACGCGACGGCTTCGGAGCCTGACGATTCCCAAAACTGCAATAAGTACAAATGAGCAGCCGACCAGGAATCGCCCGTCCGGTATCCGCCACCATGCGAGTGGAAACGCATACACTCTCTTAACCATCGGCAGCGGAGAGTGAGACGCCGCATAGTGCATATTCTCGCCAATGTATGAGACATAGAAATCGCCAAGTTCCCCATTGCAGAACAGAAGTGCTAGCGGAACGCCAGCCGCAATCAGCGTACCGCCAATCAGATATGCAATGCACTTCTTCCGTCGCAACACCCAGAGCCCGCACAGTCCCAAACACAGTCCCATAGGAATTGCTTGTAGTTTTGAATAAGGTAGAATCCCGAGAACCAAACCAAGCAAAACCGACAAGCCGGGTGTCTCTCGTTTGCTCTTGAGTATCCGCAACAGCAGAACGATCGCCACCGCGAGCAACAGCATCGGAAGCTGTTCCCCGTTATATCCGACGAAATCTCGTGACCTCATTAACGCAACCGCGACAGCAAATGGCAAACAAAGCGCTTGCGCGGCCGACTTGTCGATGATTGTTTCATTGGACATGGCGTGATGTTCATCAATGACCTATTCTCCAGCGGCAGGCCTGCAGCCGATGCATCGGAATGGAAATCGACGCGGATCGGCAACTGTGTATCAATCGGTTCGAACGCCACAATTCTGCCCGTGGACATTTGCGATAACGTCGTCATCGGTGCCGGGGCTGTTGTGACGAGAGCGATCTCAGTGCCAGGCATTTACGCTGGCAACCCTGCAAGGAGGCTTGGTAGTGGCCAGCGAGCCAACTGAAATCGTCGGAAAGGGCATATGGCGAACACTTTGACGGTCACCGCCCCGTCACCACCAGGGAAAGCGCGTCGGGCGAGTTCACTTTTCTCGTGAATTGCATTCGCCGCCGACACATTTTAAGCGTGATTGTAGTGCTGGTGGTCGTCGGAACCGCATTTCTGCCAACACTTCGCGCAGTCTGTGAATTGGATGACGACCATTATCTTCTTTGCCTATCGAACCGTGCTCGAATTCATGAGCAGTTGCCGGAACTTGGACGTGTGCTGGAAGTAGACGCACTTCATGAAAGTAATACGCCGAACCTTTGAGTCAGAATCAAATAAAGATCATTAGTCTCCATGCACATGACCGCAGCCACCTGCAGCTCCACCAGTTCGTTCCAATAGCTCTGTACGTCACAACATCCAGCCTGACGACGTGCATGCCAGGATCCACGAATCCATGTTCTTCGACTCAACAGACGTAATTCGACTATTGTTCTCGCGATCGTCAGAATGCTGCGTTGTCGTGCTTGCCATCCTCATATTCATCACGTTTTCCCTGTGGTCACGCCTCATGCCGGCACGCTGGCATTACGCGAGATGCATCGTCAACTCCGATATCGCATTTGCAATACTCGCTGGCCTCCTCATCGTTTTAGGACGTATCCCAACCTGGACATCTCGGGACGCCAATGTCGATGAGGCGCAATGGCTTGCGGGTAGTATCACGCTAGCTGACGAGTACGGGTTCTGGCGAGTCGATGGGA
>Ga0206812_1164_pt1 | contig 10736 bp, 8 predicted proteins | sample Alteio_BWOrgCont_54_FD_152912 | JGI IMG/M metagenome (GOLD analysis project Ga0206812, IMG submission 152912) | Enriched cells from forest soil in Barre Woods Harvard Forest LTER site, Petersham, Massachusetts, United States -... | ecosystem: Environmental > Terrestrial > Soil > Temperate forest > O... | reverse complement strand
GTTGCCTACCTTGGAATTATCGCAGCGGGCTGTGTTGCCGTTCCGTTGGATACCTCATTTCACGCCGGTCAGGTCGCGAAGCTTCTCAATGACAGTGGCAGTTCCCTCATGGTTTGCGACGAGAAGCATCGTGCGATCGCGGAGCAGTCCGTAGAAGGTCGGCATGGGCAGCAGCAAATCTTACATGAAAGGCGAGGGGATATCCGCGTCCTGAGGTAACAAGACGGACCGAAGCCTCTGCTTGATTTTCTCCCGACACTGTGACACTCTTTCCCCGGAATGGACAATGACGCCAAGACAAAGCGGTTCTTTTGGGGTATGGTTCTCGCGTGGATTCCGTCCGTTCCCCTCATCATCGGAGTTTTTAGCTCCTTCCGGGGGATTTCCGGGCAGAAGGCTACCGGCCTCGGGGCAATAGCTGGCGGCGTCTCCGAAGTTTATCTGACCTTCGGCGTCATCCTGACATTCCTGCTCCTCGGGGGATCGATGGTCCTGCTCGGTAGGTCGTTCTCCAGCGCCCACCCAGTGCGCGCCACACTTTCGGTGCTCTCCATCGGTTGGAGTGCAGTTATATTCTCGATTCTGGGAGTACTGGTGTGGCTGCTGCTGGTTCACCTACCGCACGGGGTCGGCGGTCCGCAATGATGCGGCAAGGCCTGGCGTAACTCAACTTCTGCCAAAGAGCCTTTTCGTCCGTTGTTTGCGCCAAAGGTCCTCCGCGACTTACGCGCTGCGCACGCATCTAATATACTAATGTCTCAAGGATGGCCGCTGTAGTGTCCCTCCGAGGATTCTCCATTTGATTAATTACGTCATAGCGAAGGTTTTCGGGACCAAGAACGAGCGCGAGGTCAAGCGGTTGATGCCCCGTGTGGAGGCCATCAATGCGCTTGAGTCCGAAATGCGCCAGCTCACCGATGAGCAACTGCGCGCCAAGACGGACGAGTTCCGCCAAAGGATAAAGGACCGCCTTACCGCTATTCCGGATGAGCCCGAGGCAGATCAGGATCGCCGCCAGGAGCTGGACAACGAGCGCACCAAACTGCTCAAGGAAGTTCTCGACGAGCTTCTGGTCGAGGCATTTGCCGTGGTTCGCGAAGGCGGCCGCCGGGTTCTGAACATGCGGCACTTCGATGTACAGCTCATCGGAGGGATGGTTCTGCATCAAGGCAAGATTGCAGAAATGAAGACAGGAGAAGGGAAGACTCTGGTTGGAACTCTTCCGGTTTATCTAAATGCCCTGAGCGGGCGCGGCGTGCACGTAGTCACAGTCAATGACTATCTGGCCAAGCGCGATTCCGAGTGGATGGGCAAACTCTATAGCTTCCTGGGCCTCAGTGTGGGCGTCATCGTACACGATCTTGACGACAAGCAACGTCGCGAGGCCTACGCCGCCGACGTTACCTACGGCACTAACAACGAATTCGGTTTCGACTATCTGCGCGACAACATGAAGTTCGATCTGCACGATTGCGTGCAGCGCGGGCACAATTTCTCCATCGTCGATGAGGTCGATTCCATCCTGATTGACGAAGCGCGTACTCCGCTCATTATCTCTGGAGCCAGCGAAGAGTCCACCGACAAGTACGCCAAGGTCAACCGCATTATTCCCAAGCTCGAAAAGGGTGAGGAGATCGACGTCCCCCCCGGTGAACCCAAGCAATACACCGGCGATTACGTCGTGGATGAAAAGCATCGCAGCATTACGGTCACCGACGAAGGTTGGGTAAAAGTCGAGGAGTTGCTAGGCATCGGCAACATTGCTGACCCGGAAAATTGGGATCTGAAGCATCACGTCGAGACTGCGGTCAAGGCCCACGCTCTTTACCACCGCGATGTTGAGTACGTTGTGAAAGATGGCGAAGTCATTATCGTCGACGAGTTCACCGGCCGCCTGATGCCCGGCCGCCGCTGGTCCGATGGCTTGCACCAGTCGGTGGAAGCCAAGGAAAACGTCAAGATCGAACGCGAAAATCAGACGCTAGCCACCATTACTTTCCAGAATTATTTCCGCATGTACAAAAAACTGGCGGGCATGACCGGCACCGCGGAAACCGAAGCTTCCGAGTTCGACAAGATTTATCGCCTGGAAGTGATGGTGATTCCCACAAATAAGCCGATGCTCCGGCTGGAGAATCCTGACGTTGTTTACCGAACCGAGAAAGAGAAGTATTTCGCGGCGGCGGATGAAATCCAAAGGCTGCACGCTACCAGCCAGCCCGTGCTTGTTGGCACTACGTCGATTGAGAAATCCGAACGCCTTTCCGAGTTGCTGAAGAAAAAAGGCGTGAAGCATTGGGTATTGAATGCGAAGCAGCACGAGAGGGAAGCCGAAATCGTCGCTCAGGCCGGCAGCAAAGGCATGGTCACGATCGCCACCAATATGGCGGGCCGCGGCACCGACATTCTCCTCGGCGGCAATCCTGAGTTCATGGCCAAGCAGGAAAGCGTGAAAAAGGGAATCGCTCAACCTCTGCGCGCCGCGCAAGGCAAAGTTCAAGCCGTAGTCGACGACACCAAAAGCACGGTCTGGTATTACGCGGGCAACGAATACGTCGTTCCCACCGATCAATGGACAGAGATTTTCAACCGCTACAAAGCGCAGACCGACAAAGAGCACGACGAAGTCATCGCCGCCGGAGGCCTGCACATCTTCGGGACCGAGCGTCACGAAGCGCGACGCATCGATAATCAACTTCGCGGCCGCGCGGGGCGGCAAGGCGATCCCGGATCTTCACGTTTCTACCTTTCACTCGAAGATGATCTGATGCGTATCTTCGCTAAAGAGTGGGTTTCGAACCTGCTCCAGCGCCTTGGCATGGAAGAAGGCGTTCCGATTGAATCGAAAATGATTTCCCGCCGCATCGAGGGTTCACAGAAAACTGTCGAAGCGCAGAACTTCGAAGCCCGCAAACATCTGCTCGAATACGACGACGTCATGAACAAGCAGCGCGAGGCGGTCTACGGCCTGCGCCATCGGTTGCTGGAAGGCGTCGATCAGAAAGAATTGATTCTTGAAGACTACGTTTCCGGCATCCTCAGCGATTTGATGGATCAGTTCTGCGCCGTCAAGACTCACCCCGAGGATTGGGATCTCAAGGCTCTGAAGGACGCCATCTTCACCCGCTTTGGCGTGGATATTCTCGCGGAAGGCGTCAAGCCGGAGAATCTGAACCGCCAGGAACTGGGCGACGCGATTTTTGACACGCTCAAAGCCCGTTACGATGCCAAAGAAAAACTGATCGGCCCCGATGCCATGCGCTATCACGAGCGCATGATCATGTTAAGCGTGCTCGACGCGCAATGGAAAGACCACCTCCGCGACATGGATCATTTGAAGGAGGGCATCGGTCTGCGTGGCTACGGCCAGCACGACCCGCTGGTCGAGTACAAACGCGAGTCCTTCGACATGTTTGAAGCCATGATGCAGCGCTCGCAGGAGGAGACGGTCCGCTACCTTTACCTGATGCAAATCCTGGAGCGGCCGAGCGAAGGCGGACCGCCAAGGCCCGGCGCACCTCCTCAACTGAATGCACCGCCTCCGCAAATGGGAGAAGACGGCAACGGGCGAAAACCGCGCCACGTCGCCACCTCCGTCGACGAAATCGAAGAAGCTTTCCAGCGCAAAAAGCGCCGCGAACTCGATCAAGCGCGCATGGCGGGTTCCGGCGATCTGCAGGCTGTACAGCAAGTGGTGCGCGGCGCGGCGAAAGTCGGACGCAACGATCCCTGCCCCTGTGGCTCCGGAAAGAAACACAAAAAGTGCTGCGGCGCCGGCGCGTAGATAACCTCACTTTGTCATCCTGAGCGCAGCATCGCTTTCGCGATGCGAAGCCGATGCGAAGTCGAAGGATCCCTGCACGGCAATCACGCCCGAATGTGCCAGGGAATTCTCACCAGCTCTTGGACTGACTGTGCAGCAACTACGGAGGCGCCTGGCTTTACTTCGCGGGTCCAGCCAACACGAACGACTTCACCACGATATTATTCGGCTGAACCCCCACCGGGATCATCGTCAGCAACGAATACTCCCCCGGCTCAAATTTCTTCTTGGGCGTGCGTTTCTGAATCACAGTCACGTCTCCCGACTCGGAATTCAGCACCAGCAAATAATTTTGACTCTGCGAAAGAGCCAGCCCATCCGGATGGCTGCCGACCGGCAGGGTCGCTACGATTTTCCCAATATCAATGTCGTAAACCACCACCGTGTTCGATCCGAAATTGCTCACGTACAAACGAGAATTGTCGGCCGTCACCAGGCCCCGCGTCGGATGCATCCCGATCAAATAGCTGCCGCCCACTTCATTCGTCGTGGTCTCGATAATCGAAATATCGTCGGAATCGAAGTTGCTCACCATGAGTTCGCCGCCGTCGGGCTTGAGCGCAAGCTGCGCCGGAGTTTTACCCACATCGAGCAGGGCCAGGAGCTTGTCATTTTTCAAATCGATTGAAGCAACCTGTCCCGAGGCCCCGCATGCGACAAATGCTTTACTGCTGTCGGGCAAGATGGCAATGTCCTCGGGCTGCTGGCATATCGGAATGGTGCTGCGAACCGCAAGCCGCGGGGCATCAATCAACGAAATGCTATTGTCTCCGCGATTGCTGACCACCACAGTCTCGCCATCCGGAGCAACTCTGGCCAGCCCCGGCGACGATCCCACGCGAACATTGGCCATCGCCACGCGCTTCTCGAGATCGATCACCGAAACATTGGCCGAGCCCGAGTTGGCCACATATCCCCGCCTCCCGTCCGCAGAGACATCGATGAAATAAGGCTTGCCGTGCACGCCGATGGTCGCGACTACCGCGTTGCGCTCCGCATCAATCACGCTGACATTGTTCGATCCAGCATTGACCACATAGATCTCATTCTTCTTGCTGTTCGCCGCGATGCCGGTGGGCTCACTGCCCACCTTGATTGTCTTTGCAGGCTGAAACGTACGCAGATCAATCACACTAACTGTGTTGCTTTTGCCGTTCGTGACGTAAGCATACTCGTGGTAAGCCGGACCGTAATCCGTAAGCTGACGCTCATGGAAATACAGCCAGCCCATAGCAACAACAATGGGCGAGAGCACAACGATGACGAGCAGCTTTCTCAAGTTAGCGGAGCAGCAGAAGAGCCTAGCGTAGGTTTAGAAGATACCGATGAAACAGCATCAGGGCGAGGCGACGCGGCAGCCACCGTTCTGCCCACGACCCCTGCAATCTGCCGCACTTGCGACATCAACTCATCGAACTGCTCCGGATAAAGCGACTGCATGCCGTCTGAGAGCGCCTTGTCCGGCTCGTGATGGACTTCGATAATCAACCCATCCGCACCGACGGCTACGGCCGCCCGCGAAAGCGGAGTAACTTTATTCCGCTTGCCGGTGCCCTGGCTCGGATCGACAATAATCGGCAAGTGGCTAAGCCGCTGCACCGCCGGAACCACACTCAGATCGAGCGTGTTGCGGGTGTGGTCGGCGAAAGTGCGTATCCCGCGCTCGCACAGAATCACGTTGTAGTTGCCTTCGCTCATCACATACTCGGCCGCCATCAGAAATTCTTCCAGCGTCGCCGACATGCCGCGCTTCACCATCACCGGACGCTTCGATCGCCCCGCCCGCCGCAGCAGAGAGTAATTCTGCATATTCCGCGCGCCAATTTGAATGATGTCGGCATACTGCTCAACCAAGTCGAGCGATTCATGGTCAATGGCCTCGGTAATCGTCCGCAGCCCAAACTTCTCGCGAACCTCCGCCATGATCTGCAAACCTGCTTCGCCCAATCCCTGAAAGGAATACGGAGAAGTGCGCGGCTTGTAAGCTCCCCCGCGAAAAAACTGCGCCCCCGCGCGGGCAACGCGCTCCGCCGCCGCAAACGCTTGTTCACGGCTCTCAATCGCGCAAGGCCCCGCCATGATCGCGAGCCGCGGCCCGCCAATCGTGGCATCGCTCCCGGCGAAACGAATAACGGTGTTTTCTTTTTTAGTGTCGCGGCTGACCAGCTTGTAAGGCTTGGTAACGCGAATGACTTCCTGCACGCCCGACATTTCTTCCAGCGTGCCGGCCTCGACCTCACCCTTGTTTCCGGTGATGCCAATCGCCGTCCGCTCCGCCCCCGGAATGGAGTGAGCGCGATAGCCCAGCGACTCGATTTTCTGGCAGACCGCGCGTACCTGTTCTTCGGTTGCGCGCGCCTGCATCACGACTAACATGAACCCACCTCGGAAGCTTCAAGTCTATCGTCGAAAGCGCGCACACCGCAAACTCATGGCTGATGTTGAGCCGTCCCCATCCGTATCAGATCGAGCACTCGCTATACTTTCCTCATGCCTCGTTCCATCGCCCAAGAGCAGGATATCCTCAAGCACGCTGCTCCGAAACGTTTGCCTCGCCTGACCTCCCGCCGCATCGGCATTCATACTTCGACCGCCGGCGGCGTCCACAATGCCGCCGAACGCGCCTACCGCATGGGTTGCAATGCCCTGCAGATTTTTTCATCCAGCCCGCGCCAGTGGGCGCCATACGATCTGAGCCGTCCACACTGCGACGAAATGACGCGCCTGCGCCAGAAATATGATCTCAAGCCGATGGCCATTCACGTGAACTATCTTGTCAATCTGGCCAGCACCACGCCGCTCTTTCTGAAAAAGTCGATCGAAGCCTTTCGTGGTGAAGTCGAACGGGCGCTGGCACTATGCGCGGACTATCTCGTGCTTCACCCAGGTTCTTTTCGCGGCGCAGACCGAGAAGCCGGCCTGCTTCAAACCTCAGCCGCCATCGCCGCAGCCACGCAGGGCCTTGACCTTGCCAAAAGCAATCTCACCATCCTGATCGAGAACACTGCAGGCGCGGAATACTCCTTGGGCGGCTCCTTCGAGCAAGTCGCTGAAGTCCTGGAACGCCTTCGCAACGTGGTTCCCATCGCGGCTTGCATCGATACCTGTCACACCCATGTCGCCGGATACGACATCGTGTCCGAAGACGGATTCCGCAAAACCCTAGCTCATCTCGACGAAACAGTTGGTCTGAACAACGTCCGAGTCTGGCATTGCAACGATGCCAAAGCCGCCTGCGGATCAAAGCTCGACCGCCACCAACAAATCGGCAAGGGTACCATCGGCATTGAACCCTTTCGCCGTCTGCTCAACGACCCACGCCTAGCCCACGCCGCCTTCATCGCCGAAACCCCGATCGACAAGCCGGGGGATGATAGAAGAAACATCGCCGCCCTAAAAAAGTTAGTTGTCACATGAATCACGTGGGGACGCCCTCGGCTGTCCAGCCGAGCGAAGCTGCGCAGCTTTTCCTTGAATCCGTGCTGCAATTCTGTTATGTTAAACATGTTAAACAATGCTCGGCATCCGACTCGAACCCGAACTCGAAGAAAAGCTTGACTCTCTTGCCAAAGAGACCGGGCGCAGCAAAAGCTACTACGCTCGCGAAGCTATCCGCCAATATCTGGAGGACCGCGAGGACTACCTGAAAGGCATTGCCGCCCTAGAGCGACGCGAACCGACTATCACGCTCGAAGAGCTGGAGCGCAGGCTTGGCCTGGACGATTGAGATCACTCGTACTGCTGAACGACAGATCAATAAGCTCGACGCTTCCGCTCAAAAGTCCATCGTTCGTTTTCTGCGCGAACGCCTGAAACCGGTCGATAATCCGCGACAATGGGGTAAGCCTCTTCACGGCCACAAGCGTGGGCTTTGGCGATATCGCGTCGGCGACTACCGTTTGATTTGCGATATCCAAGATGAAAGGATCACGGTGCTGGTGCTGGAAGTCGCGCACCGAAAAGATGTCCATCGGTGACTCCCCGGCAAAACCGCTGCCCGGGACGTGTCTATTGTAAAATTAAGGTTTATCCGGAACCCAATCTTTCCCTCTATGCCGCAGGAAGAAAAAACCACCATGGTCCGCCCCGATCGCCAGGACGACCGCTACGATGCCCAGCGCATCGAGGCCAAATGGTTTGAGCGCTGGCAGCAGGATCCATCTCTCTACGCCGCCGAGCCCCACTCCACCAAGCCGAAATACTACGTCCTCGAGATGTTGCCCTACCCCTCCGGCGTCCTGCACATGGGACACGTCCGCAACTACGCCATCGGCGACGCGCTCGCCCGCTACATGTGGATGAGCGGTTACAACGTGCTTCATCCCATGGGATGGGACTCGTTCGGCCTGCCCGCGGAAAATGCCGCCATCGCCAACAACACGCCGCCGCGTGAGTGGACGCTTCGCAACATCGCCAGCATGAAGGCGCAGATGAATCGCCTCGGCTTTGGCTACGATTGGTCTCGCGAAGTCACCACCTGCCTGCCGGACTATTACCGCTGGAACCAGTGGTTCTTCTTGAAGCTCTACGAAAAAGGGCTGGCCTATCGCAAGAAGAGCAAAGTGAATTGGTGTCCGAAGTGCGCCACTGTTCTTGCCAATGAACAGGTCGTCGGCGGACGCTGCTGGCGGCACGAAGACACTTTAGTCGAACAACGCGAACTCGAACAGTGGTTCTTGCGCATCACCCAATACGCCGACGAATTGCTCCGCGACCTCGACAAACTCGGCGAATGGCCCGAAAAAGTTCGCACCATGCAACGCAACTGGATCGGCCGCAGCGAAGGCACGCTCGTCGATTTCAAACTCGACGGTGCAGCCGACTCGCCAGAATCCACCATCACCGTCTTCACTACTCGCGTGGACACGATCTACGGAGCAACTTCCATCCAGCTTGCGCCGCAGCATCCTCTGGTAGCTCGTCTTACCAAAAACAACGATCCCTTGCGCACCCAGATCGACGAGTTAATTGCCGAGCAGCGCAAAGCCAAAGAAATCGGCGACATCGGCGAAATCGAAAAGCACGGTGTCAATACTCACCACTTCGCCGTCAATCCCTACAACGGTGAGCGCATTCCCATCTGGGTGGCAAATTACATCCTCATGGATTACGGCACCGGCGCGATCATGAGTGTGCCTGCGCATGATGAGCGCGATTACGAATTCGCCAAAAAATACCGTCTCAAAGTGAAGGTCGTGATAGTTCCTCCAACTCTTGATCCGGAGGAAACCAGCGTCGAGCCCGTGCTCCCGTTCATAACCATGGACGGCATGCTGGTGAATTCGGGTCCGTTCAGCGGTATCTTGAGCACGGAAGCGATTCCCAAGATGTCCGAGTACGCCGCGCAGAAAGGCTTCGGCAAAGCAACCGTCACCTTCCGCCTCAAAGACTGGGGCGTCTCCCGTCAGCGTTATTGGGGCACGCCAATCCCCATGCTTTACTGCGAGAAAGACGGGATCGTGCCCGTGCCGGAAAAAGACTTGCCGGTAATTCTGCCCGAGAATGTCGACATCACTTTGACCGGCGGCTCACCCCTCGGCCGCGTGCCGGAATTTGTAAACGCGACTTGTCCCAAGTGCGGAGGCCCCGCCCGGCGCGAGACCGACACCATGGACACGTTCGTCGATTCGTCCTGGTATTTCTATCGCTACACCGACGCCCGCGACGATCATGCGCCCTTCAATCCCAAGACGGCCGCCTACTGGTTCCCCATCGATCAGTACATCGGCGGCGTCGAGCACGCGATTCTCCATCTCATCTACTCGCGCTTCTGGACCAAGTTCATGCGCGACATGGGATTGGTAAAGCACGACGAGCCAGTCGAGCGATTGTTTACCCAGGGCATGATCATTAAAGGCGGAGCGAAAATGTCCAAGAGCCTGGGCAACATCGTTTCGCCGGATGAAATGATCGCCCGCTACGGAGCCGACAGCACCCGTATGTACACGCTCTTCGCCACAGCCCCCGATCGCGAACTCGATTGGCAGGACGAAGGAGTCGAAGGCGTCCAGCGTTTCTTAGGGCGCGTCTACCGCTTCGTCGCCAGAAACACCCCTGTAGAAACGCAGCTAACTGCGCCTCGAGAGGTGTCGCCCGAGGCGCGCAAGATCCAACGCAAGCTTCACCAGACCATCAAGCGCGTAAGCGACGACTTCCAGGGACGCTGGCACTTCAACACCTCCATCGCCGCAATCATGGAATTGGTGAATGAGCTGTACACAGTCGAAGAACGTGTGGCGCGGGCGCCCTCGCCCGCGGAATTGCTTCCCGCTCAACTATTGTTCGAAGTCCAGCGCGATCTCGTCCTCCTGCTCGCGCCCTTTGCTCCGCACCTCGCGGCTGAGCTTTGGGAAATGCTAGGCGAGAAGGGAAGTCTCGTTCGCGCCCCATGGCCGAAGTACGATCCAGCCTTGGCGAAGGAAGACGAAATCGAAATCCCCGTGCAGATCAATGGCAAATTGCGCGGCCTCATCGTCGTCCCCGCCGACTCGTCGCAACAAGTAATCCAAGAACGCGCCCTGTCCGACCCGAAGATCAAGGCCGCAATCGCAGACAAGCAAATCGCAAAAGTAATCGTAGTCCCAGGCAAACTGGCAAACATAGTCGTACGCTAAACACAGCGACACGTCTTGTCATCCTGAGCGTAGTAGGTGCGGCGCTTTGCGCGGCCCTTACGGAGTCGAAGGACCCCTACCAAGCGATTGCGACATCATCGCTTCAGGGAATTCCATGCAGGATTGCCGCTTACACTAATGGGACAGCCCAATTGCGTTATCCTAACCGCAGCCATGAAACCCCGCTCGCCAACCCTCGAAGGCTTCCGCACCATCTTCCTTCGTCCGTCATTTGGCTTTGCGGAAATAGCCTGGCGCTGGAGCTTCGGCGCCGCCGCCGGCCTTCTGCTCGTATTTTC
>Ga0206812_1163_pt1 | contig 10751 bp, 12 predicted proteins | sample Alteio_BWOrgCont_54_FD_152912 | JGI IMG/M metagenome (GOLD analysis project Ga0206812, IMG submission 152912) | Enriched cells from forest soil in Barre Woods Harvard Forest LTER site, Petersham, Massachusetts, United States -... | ecosystem: Environmental > Terrestrial > Soil > Temperate forest >... | reverse complement strand
AGCGTGCGCCCGCGCGGACTCACAAACGCCACCTCGGCGAATTGGCCGTGCGGTTGCGCCCGCACTCGGTCGGCGGCGCCGAGCCGTTCGAGGATCGGCCAGCACGCGGGATTGAGGCAATCGCCGCAGACCTTGTCGCGCGGAAAACTGGCCTTCTCGATGAGCAGCGTGCGCCGACCCGCCTGCGCGCAAAGGGCCGCGCACGTGGAGCCCGCCGGGCCGGCGCCGACGATGGCGATGTCATAGTCCATGGTTCGGCGGGTGGTGTTTCATCGGCAGGGCGGTTCTTAATCTTAATCCTAATCTTAATCCCAAGCCCTGAACGACAGTCCGCAGATTAAGATTAAGATTAGGATTAAGAGGTGCGGCTTCGCCGCAACTAAACGAAGGCCTCCGCGACGGAATCCGCCATGAGCTTGCCGCGGCGGGTCAGGACGGTGCGCCCGGCTCGGTCCTCGAGGAATCCCAGTTCGTGAAACTCCCGCATTTCGCTGCGCCACCGGCCCAGCGCCTCGGTGGCGATGCCTTCGCGGGTGCGCACCGCGAAGGCCGCGATCTCGCCCGCACGGATCTCAGGCGTCAACTCCTCCGAGAAATAGACCGTGCTTTCGCCGGCAAGAACGCGCTGCGTGTAAGCGGCCGTATCGGGCACATTCTGCCAGCGGCGCAGGCCGACGGTGGAGAAGGCGCTCGGTCCAAAACCCAGGTAGTCCGCCCCGCGCCAGTAGGCGAAATTGTGGACGGACTCCAAGCCAGGCCGCGCGTAATTGGAGATTTCGTAGTGCTCGAAGCCGGCGGCGGTCAGCGTGTCGATCGTGGTCTCAAAGAGATCGGCATCGCGATCATCGTCCTGCCGGAAAGTGCCGAGCTGAAGCTGGCGAAAATAGGCGGTGTCCTCCTCGTAGGTGAGGCAGTACGACGAGACGTGCTCCGGGCGCAGGGCGATGGTGCGCTGGAGCGTGGCCTGCCATTGCGCCAGGGTCTGGCCAGGCACGGCAAACATGAGGTCGATATTGACGTTGGCGAACCCCGCGTCGCGGAGAACGCCATAGGTTTTTTCGGCTTGGGCTGCGTTGTGGACGCGTCCCAGCGTTTTCAGCAACGCGTCATCCCACGATTGCACGCCGAGGCTGATGCGCGAGACGCCGGCGCCGTGCAGCAGCCGGGCCTTGTCGGCCCGCACCGTGGCGGGGTTGACCTCGAAGGTCCACTCGCGCAGGCCACGGAGATCGAGCCGGGAGCACAGGCCGTTCAGCAAGTATTCGAGTTGCTCGCAGGTCAATGCGCTCGGCGTGCCGCCACCGAAGTAGATCGTCTCGGGTTGGAGATCGTGTGCGGTCCGCGCCGCCTCGACCTCGCGCAGCAGCGCATCGAGAAAGCGCGTCGTCTTGTTCTTTGTGCCCGTTTCGACGTAGAAGCTGCAGTACGGGCAGAGCTTCGGGCAGAATGGGATGTGGAAATAGAGGTGGCGGATCGCAGACACGATGCCGCCAAGTTAACCACGAAGGCGCAAAGGCACGAAGGGAATCAACACACCGGCTCTACCGGTCGGATTTCGGTCGTCTGATTATCGTCGAAATAGAGGTCGACCGCTTCCATAAGATTGCGAACGGCGTCCTCGGCGGTCTCGCCAAAGCTGGACACTTCCACGCTCAGGCATTGCGCAACATAGTAAGGCGGTTCGTTCCAGACGCTGTACTTGATCGAACGCACGGCTTGATCATGCCGTAGTTCGTTCGTGCGTGCAAGGCGCCAGCCGCGGATCAAATCGGGATTACCCGATCAATGCGTCGAGGCTTTTTCCGCGCCGAGCCCGGTGTTGGCCCGGACGACGAGTTCGGTGAATTTTTCCTCGGCTCTGGGTTCGTTCGAGCAGAGCGTGCCGATAATCGCGGCGAGGAAGCCGAGCGGGATCGAAACGATGCCGGGATTCTCCAGCGGAAAGATCGGGGCGCGTTGAATCAGATGGCGCGCGGCGGCGGCCACGGTGGCGGCATCAACCGTCATGATGGTCGGGCTGATGAGGATGATCCCGATGGACGAGACCAAGCCCACGATGAGGCCGGCCATGGCGCCCGCCGTGTTGAAACGCTTCCAAAAGATCGAGAAGACGATGGCCGGCAGGTTGGCGCTCGCCGCGACGGCAAAGGCGAGGCCAACCAGGAAGGCGACGTTGGCGGAAGGTCCCAGCGCAATGGCCAGTCCGATGGAAATCGCACCGACGACGAAAGCCGTGATCCGGGCGACTCGGACTTCTTCACCGGGCTTCTGCTCCTTGCCATGGTGGATGACGTTGGTGAAGAAGTCGTGAGCGAACGATGTGCTCGCGCTAATCGTCAAGCCTGCTACGACGGCGAGGATGGTGGCGAAGGCCACGGCACTGATGAAGGCGAAGAAAATATCGCCGCCCATCGCGCGGGCGAGTTGCGGAGCGGCCATGTTGCCTCCGCCGTTTTTCATGATGAAATCGGGGCCGAGCACGCTGGCGGCGCCGAAGCCGAAGAACGTGGTCATGATGTAAAAGATGCCGATAAGCACCATCGCCCAGACGACCGAGGAGCGCGCGGTCTTGGCATCGGGCACGGTGTAGAAGCGGATGAGGATGTGGGGCAACCCCGCGGTGCCAAAGACGAGGGCCATGCCGAGGGAAATGAAGTCGAGCGGGTTCTTGAATTTCATTCCCGGCGTGAGGAAATCCGCGGTGATCACGGCGGTTCCCTTGTGGAAGGTGATCTGCGAAAGCGAGCCGAAGAATTCGCTGACGCTGAAATGGAACCGGCTCATGACGAGCACGCTGAGGAAGACGCTGCCACTCATGAGCAGCACCGCCTTCACGATCTGCACCCAGGTGGTGGCGAGCATGCCGCCGAAGACGACGTAGACGATCATGAGTACGCCCACGCCGCAGACCGCGACATTGTAACTGATGCCCGGGAGCAGGACTTTCACCAGGCCGCCGGCGCCGACCATCTGGGCGATCATGTAGAAAGTGGAAACGGTGATCGTCGAGAGCGAGGCCACGGCGCGGACGGGTCGTGGGCTGAGCCGGTAAGCGAGCACGTCGGCCATGGTGTACTTGCCGGCGTTGCGCAGCGGTTCGGCGACGAGCAGCAAGACGGTGAGATAGGCGACGAGGAACCCGACGGAATAAAGGAAACCATCATAACCCGAGAGCGCGATCATGCCGGCGATGCCGAGAAAGCTGGCCGCGCTCATGTAATCGCCGGCGACGGCGAGGCCGTTTTGCCACCCGGTGATCCGTCGGCCCGCCGCGAAGTAGGCGCTCGAGCCGGTGGATTTGCGCGCACTGAAATAGGTAATGACGAGCGTCGCCGCGACGAAACCGACGAACATCGCAATGGCGGCGGGATTGGTCGCGGGCGCGGCGGAATCGGCAACAGCAAGGAGGACGGATGCGATCATGAGGGGAAATTATTTCTTAAATTTGGCGAGCACCGCCGCGGCGGCTTTGTCCCAACCGGCGGCCTTGGTGACGTAAATGGCGGCGACGATCCAAGCCATGAAGAATTGTGACAGAGCGAACAAGTACGCGTAGTTCACCGTGCCGATTTTCGTTTTCATCAACGCCGGAAACCAACCGACGAGCACGGGGAGCGCGAAATAGTAGACCAGGAAAAAAATCGTCATCGGCAGGATGAAGCCGATCTTTCGGGCGATCAGCCTTTTGAAATCCGGGTCGGCGGCGATGGCGTCCCAATTCACGTTGCCGCGTTCCTCCTCGGCGGTGAGTTCGTGGGCGGGCTTGGCGCTGGTGCGGCCGGTCGGTGCGACGTCCGTTGGGCCGCCGGATTCCGGGGTGAAATCGCGAGGTGTCTGGGAGCTCATGCGGGTGTCTGTAACCGTTGGGCCTTGTGGTGTCGAGCGTGCAGGCGGGGGAATTCTCGGAAATCGCGATGTGTGGGTGGATGCCGAGCTCCGAGCGGCATGAGAAAATACCGGCACGCCGGAGGCGCTCGTTTTTTGTGGCCGGTGGCAGGGGTTGGGCGCTGCGCGCGGCGGGTTTTGTCATCGCGCTCGGAGCGCGCGATCCACCAAGGTGCCCGGCGGTGTCTGGCGTTTCGCAGGTCTCGAACTTGCGGGACAAGGCAGTCGCGCGGAGATCCGCGCTTCGTAGCCGCCGGCAAAATGCGCCTTCCTTTTGCGCCTGCCAGCTTGACACTTGCGGGCGGACATCCGAGACACGCCGCCGCATGATTCGCGCATTTCTTTTCGATATCGGCAATGTCCTGCTCAGGTTCGACTTCTCCATCGCGCTGCGCAAGCTGGCGGCGCAGGGCGAGGTGCCCGATCCTGTGGAAGTCATGGCCCGCATTGACCAGATCAAACTGGCCTACGAGGACGGGCAATTCGATCGCGCGGCCTTCCTGCGCGGGGCTTTCGACGTGCTGCGTTATCGGGGGACGGAGGCGGAATTCATCGCCGCATGGGAGGATATTTTCGTGCCCAACGATCCGATGGTCGCGCTGGTGGAAAAATTGCACGGGCGCTTCCCGCTCTATCTGCTGAGCAACACCAGCGACATCCATCGCGAGTACATCTTCCGGCACTATCCGTTCTTCCAGCGATTCGCGGCCGGCACCTACAGCTACGAGGCCCGGACTTCCAAGCCAGGGAAGGCAATCTACGAGATCGCTCAGCGGCAGCTTGGACTCGAGCCGGCGGGTACCTTTTTTATCGACGACCTGCTGCCCAATATCGAGACGGCACGCGCCCTGGGTTTCCAGACGCACCACTACCACTACGACCAGCACGACGCCCTGCTGGCGCAACTCGGCAGCAAGGGTGAACTAACTCCTTCTTGGAGTCATTCTGAGCGCAGCGGAGGCGGTAAGGTGGGCGAAGCGTAGTCGAAGAACCCCGTGGTACTACCAGCAATTGCCGCTGGTTGTTCGACGGGGTTCTTCGACTCCGTTCCATCCCGCCTGCGCCCACATGGAACTCCGCTCAGAATGACTGCGGGGAGGGATTTTCAAACCCCACCAGCCGTCAGCGTGAAATATCCGACTGGCTGAGGATGGTGAACTGCTGCGAACGCAACACGGAGACCGCGCACTCGTTGTCCTCGACATGCAGGGCGAGCGCCGGGCGGCCGCGCGGCCGGGTGATGAGGGCGTAGCTGCCGAAGATGTTGCACTCGGCCGCGAGCAGCGCGGCGAGCAGGCGGCCGAGTTCGGCCGCGCCTTCCTTAAGTTCGACGACCACCAGGTCGCACGTGGAGAAGGGGATGGCGTGCTCGAGAAACATCTGCTGCACGCTCTCCGGGTCGCTGACCACGATGCGGACGATGGCGGTGTCCGCCGAATCCTGCACGCTGATGGCTAGGACATGGATATTGCGCTCGTTCAGGACCTTGACCACGTCGAGCAACGCGCCAACGCGGTTGGAGAGGAAGATGGAAAACTGCGTGACGCGGGGGCCGCTCAGGCCTTCCGCGGTGGGTGCGGATTCGAAAGGCATCGGCTACTTGTAGCTGTAGACGAGGCAGAAATCCGCGGCGGCGCCGTCGACCACCTCCACTTTGACAAAAAAGGTCCCGCTGTTGTCCGGGGAAAAGCCGGTGGCAACGACGGAGGTATCCTGGAAAAAATGATCGGCATCGATTTTTACGGGCGTGCCCTTTTCGTCGTAAATGGTGATGAGCACTTTTTTAGCCGGCGGGGTGGCGCCGAGGGTGAACCAGTATTGGTTGCCGGCGTAGAGATTCACCTGGACGATCTTCGGCTTGCCGGGCTCGAAGGAGTCGGCCCAATTGCCATCACGCAGCTTGAAGCCGTCGTTGGTAAAGGCCCCGGCGATCTCCAGGGCGGTGCGACGGGCGGCCACTTCGCCGTCGCTGGCGGCACGCAACGGTGCGGAGGCGAAAAAGGTGCAGACGAGAAGGAGGGCGAGGCGTTTCATTTTTGCTTCTTGGAGATTTCCTTGAGGGTGTCGGTGGCGAGCTTGTTCAACTCTTTCACCTCATCGACGGTGGGCGCCTTGTCCAGCGGGAAGGCCACGAGCTTTTCGATATCCGCCATTTTCTTGCGGACGGCTTTGACGCTGGCGTCGTCCTTGGTCTTTTCGGGCAGTTTGTCGAGGTGCTGGACCAGGAAGGCGACGATGCCCGGCTGGCGGAGGAGCTTGCCGCCGAGTTCGGTATAGTGAGCGCCGATCTGGCCGCTGATGACTTCCACGCCGCGCAGCCAGCCGCCGACAGTCACGAGGGTGACGAGATCCTGGTCCTTGGCCTCGGCCATCGACTGCTTCACTTCATTCTGGGTGGCCTCGAGTTCCTCCTTGAGCTGGTCCCATTGGCTCTTCTCGGCAAAGGTTTCGATGGTCGCGCCCCGGTTGACCACGTCTTTGCTCACCCCGAGCGCCTTGGCCAGGGTCAGGACGTCGCGCCCGATATTCTTCACTTGCGGCGAATCCTGGGCTTCGACGGCGATGTACCCGTCCGCGATCAGCCCGCCGAGGTTCAGCGCCATCTGCGGCCGGCTGGTGTAGTTCGTGCCGATCGGGGCGCGGAACTTGGAGGACCAGTCGATCTTGCCGAGCTTGTTTAGCGAGGCCATGAATTCGCCGGGCATGGGGATGGACAGCCCATCGGTGCGCACGGCGCCGGTCATTTCCTCCGGGGTGAGCGGGGTCGCATCGGCGGCTGCGGAGGCGCATAAACACACGAACGCGAGGCTGCCCGCGAGCGGGCGAAATTTCCAAATCATGCGGCACGATAAGCAGAGCGCGCGGCGCTTGTCACCCGGCAATTTTGCGGAGGAGCCCCGGAAAAAATTCCCGTTGTCGGGTGCGCCCACCGTCCGTAGTCTGCCCCGCCTATGAAAGCCAAAGTCATCGTCTTGCCCAAACAGAGTGTGCTCGACCCGCAAGGCGTGGCCGTGCGCGACGCGATTCATCACCATGGCCTGTCGGCGGTCAAGGCGGCGCGTGTCGGCAAATTCATCGAACTCGAGCTCGACGGCTCCCAGACCGAGGCGCAACTCCACGAAGTCTGCCGCGATTTGCTCAGCAATCCGGTCATCGAGGATTACAAATTGGTCGTGGAGAATTGATCGGCCACCCGCCGCCATGCTTTTTTTTCTTTGTGTCCTGCTTCCGCCCCTCGCGGTGCTGCTCACTGGGCGGATCGGCAGCTTTTTCCTGAGCCTGGTGCTCACTCTCTCTGGCTGGCTGCCCGGCGTCATCCACGCCTTCTTCGTCGTCAGCGACTACAAGAATGAACAACGCCTTCGCAAAATCGCCCACGACCTGAAATCGTAACCGGTCACGCTCGGCCGATTCCCGCCGCGGCGCGCCGGCTCCATCAACCATCCATTTTCCACCAACCACTTCTTTAATGAAAGCAGCCGTCATTCGTTTCCCCGGATCCAATTGCGACCAGGACTGTGTCCTCGCTCTCAGTGAACTCGGAGTCACGACGGATTACGTCTGGCACAAGGACACTTCCGTCGCCGGTTACGATCTCGTGGTCCTGCCCGGCGGATTTTCCTACGGCGACTACCTGCGCTGCGGGGCCATCGCGCGCTTTTCGCCGATCATGCAGGCGGTGAAGGAGTATGCCGCTTCCGGGAAGCTGCTCCTCGGTATCTGCAACGGCTTCCAGATTCTCTGCGAAGCGGGGTTGCTGCCCGGGGCGCTCGTTCGCAATCGCTCGCTGCACTTCGTCTGCCAGCACCAGCACGTGCGGGTGGAAAATGTCTCGAATCCTTTCCTCCACCTCTGCCGGACGGGCGCTGCGCTCCGCCTCCCCATCGCCCACGGCGAGGGCGGCTATGTGGCCGATGCCTCGACCATCCGCCAGCTCGAGCGCCAGGACCGCATACTTCTGCGCTACGTGAATGGGAGCGGTGCGGCGATCGATGGTGCCAATCCCAACGGCTCCGTCGAAAACATCGCCGGCATCGTCAACGAAGGACGCAATGTGTTCGGCCTTATGCCGCACCCCGAGCGCGCCTGCGACCCCATCCTTGGCAGCATCGACGGACGGATCATTTTCGAGTCGATCCTGACCACGCTGTGCGGCGCCGGCTGGTTGGACGCGCAGGAAGCGGCCCGTCCCATGACCGCGCGTTCCCTCACTTAACCCTATGCGACCGGGGTCTCAGTCGTTATCCCCCGGCACCGCTCCGGCAACCGAAACGCCGGCTATGATCCATTTTTGATTCAATGAGCAGTACCGCCGATCCCGCCATCACGCCCGAACTCATCGCCAAGCACGGCCTCACGCCGGAGGAGTACGAGCGCATCCAGTCGATCCTTAAGCGCGCGCCGAATTTCACGGAACTCGGCATCTTCTCGGTGATGTGGAGCGAGCATTGCTCGTATAAGAATTCGCGTAAGGAATTGCGCAAGTTCCCCACGACCGGCGAACGCGTGCTCGTCAAGGCGGGCGAGGAAAATGCCGGCGTTATCGACATCGGCGACGGCTGGGCCATCGCCTTCAAGATGGAGAGCCACAATCACCCCAGCGCGGTCGAGCCTTTCCAGGGCGCGGCCACGGGAGTCGGCGGCATCATTCGCGACATCTTTACGATGGGCGCGCGGCCCGTCTTCTCGCTGAATTCACTGCGCTTTGGGCCGATCACCGGTGATGGCGCGAACGTGAAAACCAACCGGCGGCTTTTCGCCGGGGTCGTCTCCGGGATCGCCCATTACGGCAATTGCATCGGCATCCCCACCATCGGCGGGGAGATTTATTTCGACGAGAGCTACGACGGCAACCCGTTGGTCAATGTTTTCAATCTCGGCATTCTGAAGCACGAGCAGATCGCCCGCGGCGCGGCCCGGGGCGTCGGCAATCCGGTCTTCTACGTCGGCGCCGAGACGGGGCGCGACGGCCTCGCGGGTGCGGCCTTTGCCTCGCGCGACCTGACGGAGGAATCGAAGGAAGACCGCCCGGCGGTGCAAGTCGGCGACCCCTTTCGGGAAAAGCTACTCCTCGAAGCCTGCCTCGAACTCCTGGCGACCGATGCCGTGGCCGGCATCCAGGACATGGGCGCGGCGGGCCTCACCTGTTCGACGTGCGAGACGGCCAGCCGCGGCGGCACCGGCGTCGAGATCGATCTCGCCAAGGTTCCGCAGCGCGAAACGGCCATGACGCCGTACGAGATCATGCTCAGCGAATCGCAGGAGCGCATGCTCATTATCGTCAAGAAAGGGCACGAACAGACGGTGTGCGATATTTTCGCGAAATGGGACCTGCCCTATGCCGAAGTCGGGGTGGTCAAGGACGACGGCATGATGCGCGTGCTCAACCATGGCCAGGTGGTCGCCGAGATTCCGGCGCGCCAGTTGGCCGACGAAGCGCCGCTCTACGACCGCGAAGCGAAAGCGAAGTCCGCGCCGCGCCAGCTCGACCTGGCGCAGTTGCCCGACTCCGATGGCCACGCCGCCTTGCTGGCGCTGCTCGCGCATCCGAGCATCGCCTCAAAGAATTGGGTCTACCGCCAGTACGATCATACCGTCCGCGCGGGGACCGTCGTGCTCCCCGGCTCCGACGCCGCCGTTTTCCTCGTGCGCGAAGCGAACAAACTCCTCGCCGCGACGAGCGATTGCAACGGCCTCTACTGCGCGCTCGATCCGCGGCAGGGTGCGCGCATCGCTATTGCCGAGGCGGCGCGCAACCTCGCTTGTGCGGGCGCGACGCCGCTCGCCGTGACGGACAACTTGAACTTCGGCAACCCGTACAAGCCCGAGAATTTCTGGCAACTGCGCGAGTGCGTGGAAGGCCTCGCCGAAGGCTGCCGTGCCTTCGATGTGCCCGTGACCGGGGGCAACGTGAGCCTTTACAACGAGAGCCCCGCCGGGGCGATCGATCCGACGCCCACGGTCGGCATGGTTGGCCTCATTGAGGAGGCCAAGCACGTCACGGTTTCCTATTTTCAAGCGTCGGGCGATGCGATCCTGCTCGTGGGTGGTTTCGGCGACGAACTCGGCGCGTCGCATTATCTCAAAGTCGTGCACGGCTTGAAGATCGGGCCGGTGCCCGCGCTCGATTTTGCGAAGGAGCGCGCTTTGCATGACGCGCTGCGCGGTTTGATCAAGTCGCACCTCATCAAGAGCGCGCACGATCTCAGCGAAGGCGGTCTCGCGGTCGCGCTAGGGGAATCCAGCCTTGCCCATCCGAACCCGCCGCCGCTGCCCCTCGGCGCCGTCATCGATCTTGGCGACACCGGCTTGCGGCTCGATCAATTGCTCTTCAACGAGACCCAAGGCCGCATCGTGCTGAGTGTAAAGCCGACCGACGTCGCGCCCATCCTGATGCTCCTCGAACTGCGCGGAATCCACGCGCGCCGCATCGGCACCGTGGGTGGCGACCTGCTGAAGATCACTGCCAATGGGACAAGCCTCGCCTGGCCGCTCAGCGAACTGCGCGGCGCGTGGTACGACAGCATCGCCCAGGCGATGAGCGCTTGATGGGGATGTTGAGAGTTGAAAGTTGATGGTTGAGAGCCATCGCCGGTTTGGCCAGAGATACCCGCCAAACGAAGAGCGGCTCTCAACCCTCAACCCTCAACCCTCAACTATCAACCATCATTTCTTCCCATGCCCGACCAGCCCCCTTTGGATATTGCGACTGCTAACAACTGGTTCGGCTTTTCGCCGGGGATGGCGCGGGCTCAGGTCCTGGAGTTGTTAAAGAAGCGCGGGATTGGAGAGACCAAGCACCGGGACGACAATTTTTCGGCGGTAGTCGACGACCACAATATCGATTTTTGGTTTGCGACCGACGG
>Ga0206812_1120_pt1 | contig 11230 bp, 10 predicted proteins | sample Alteio_BWOrgCont_54_FD_152912 | JGI IMG/M metagenome (GOLD analysis project Ga0206812, IMG submission 152912) | Enriched cells from forest soil in Barre Woods Harvard Forest LTER site, Petersham, Massachusetts, United States -... | ecosystem: Environmental > Terrestrial > Soil > Temperate forest >... | reverse complement strand
AAATATGGGTAAAAAGCACCGAGGGTAGAGGCTCAACGTTTTATTTTAGTTTGCCGCTATGTAAAGGTATTGATCGAAAATGAAAGGCGTATATTATTTATACAATTATAAATAATATATGTTTTTGTAAAACAATAGGTATTTTAATTTGTAACGGAACGCTAAGCACGCATGCCATTGCTTTAAAGGTATGGCTCTAAAAGGAATAATGGATATCAAAAAAAGCCGCCCCGGTATATACCAGGGCGGCTTCCATTATAATAGCATTAGGTTGTGTTAGAAATTGAATCCGGCACGCACAAAGAAGCGCCTGCCGTCGTTGCCCATTTGTACTGCATCAGCAGGGCCGCCAGTTTCATTGTTGTAGGCCCAGTTTCCTTTTGCGGCCAAAACAGCACCAAGGTTAGGATGTACGTTAAATACATTGTCGCATCCTAATGAAAAATGTACTGTCTTATTAAGTTTATACCCGAAATAGATATCGCTCACTACTTTGCCGCTGTAGATATACTCATCGGGTACTGTAGTACCCGGACTGGCATCCAAAGGTACCACAGGGTGTATACCATCACCGTTTTCGCCATAACCCAACAGGTCTATCTTGCCAAAATAAGTGAACCTTGTGCCGACAGAGAATTTTTTATGTCCAAACTCAGGATTAAGGGTTAGTTTCTCAGGAGGTGCTGATGCCAGGATGAATTTTTGCTCACGGTCGCTCAAAAATGTCTGTCTCAGCTCGTCAGTTGCACTCAATTTGGGTGGATAGTTGATCTGATCGATCGTCATATGCTGAAAGTTGCCTGCGAATAACACTCTGTAATGATTATCACCCACCGTTTTATTATACTCTATCACCACATCCAAACCCATGTTAGTAGTATTTGCCGCATTAGCGAAAAACTGTGCCTGGCCCACTTTTAAAGCATTTAATTCGGCTATAAACGCAGGATCAAGGTCAGTGTTTGATGGACTAAACTGTCCTGATAATACAACCCTATCTTTTACTTTTATTATATAACCATCGGTAGTAATACTTAATTCAGGCATTGGTCGATATGTAAATCCCAAGCCATAATTTTGCGATTTTTCCTGTTTCAGCGAGGGAATACCGGCCGCCTTTGTTATCGGGCTGTAATTAGGAGCTATTTTAACTTCGGTTATCGTAGCGCCTTGTACATTGGTGTATGATGAACTATAATTTATTTGTTGCAGTGAGGGCGCACGGTAACCTGTACCTAATGAACCCCGGATATTAAAGTCGTCGGTCACTTTATATCTGGTGGCTAATTTAGTACTTAAATTAAAGCCAAAGTCACTATAATGCTCCAGGCGGTTGGCAAAATCTATCAACCATTTGTTGGTTACATCTGCTTCCAGATCAAGATAAATACCTTCAACTGTGCGGTGAGCGGTAACGACATCACTTGGCTGATAACCAGGGAAGCCCTGCGAGCCGGTAGCTTTAGTAGTGTCATAGTTCATGTAAGAACCAGGTTCACCGGGTGTTATTTTGTAACGCTCGTAGCGATATTCTGCTCCAGCACCTATGTTAAAGCCGGCCATTATATCTTTATAATGCTTATTAAAGTTCAGGTCGGTAGTGTTTTGTAAAAATTGAGGGCCGCCATCATAAAAGTGTGTTTGACCAGAGCCGAGAGAAGCATTAAAGGTTTTATCACCATAAAAATGAAAAGTATTATTACCCAGCGTATTGCTCAGGTCCCAATCCACATCTTTGCCTACTGTTCCTTTCAGTCCTAATGCGATGGATGCATCTGTATTATGCGTTTGTATGATCGGGTTGAAATAGCTGTCGCCGTTAGGCGTATTAAAGATGATCCCGGGAACAGGTATCAGGTTGCCGCTGGCATCAGTAGGGAAGCGTTTGGCTGCCGATGAAAAATTACGGGTAAAGGCATAATCATCTGATAGCTTATAACTGATACCGCCAAAACTGTAAAAAGTAGTGCGCGTACCGCTGAGGGGGATCTCAGAATTGAAGAAAGTATTGATACTGCTTGCCGAGCCATCGCCATTTGCACGCCTTACATTGTTAAGTGGCAGAGCTTTTGGATCTGAATAAGCTGTATCATGCGCTTGCCTGAAGGTTTTGCCATTGGCATCATAATCAACAGTAAAATTAATAAAGCCATTATTTTTGCCGATGGCAAGACCGTAATTGGCATCCAGGGTGATGGCTTTTCCATCAATTATGTCACCGTGCGGGTACTGGCCCATTGCAACAGCATTACGGCTGTTATAAGCAGGGTCATCATAACCTGATGCACCCACGTTAACACTTAACTGATTGATGTTTTTCTTTAAAATAATATTGATAACACCGGCTATTGCATCCGAGCCGTATTGGGCCGAAGCACCATCACGCAAAATTTCGATCCTGTCAATAGAAGAAACAGGTATGGAGCTCAAATCAACACCCGAGTTGCCACGGCCCCGCGTACCAAACACAGAAACAAATGCGGTTGAATGCCTGCGTTTACCGTTGATAAGCACCAGGGTTTGGTCAGGGCCAAGTCCTCTTAATGTACCCAATTCAACGTGGTCGGCGCCGTCAGAACCCGATTGTTTGTTGTAATTGAATGAGGGTGCTGCATAATTCAAAATGTCGGTTAGGTCCAATCGGCCTGTAACCGCGGCATTTTTTGCAACGTTCACCACATCTACAGGTACAGGAGTTTCCAGTTTTACCCTGCCTGCAGAGCGTGTTCCAACTAAAACCACTTCGTTAAGTTGGCTCACATCGTTTTCAAGTAATATGGTTAAACTGGTTTGACCGGATACAGGAACCTCTATTTTTTTATACCCAGTGTATTTGATCAACAAAACACTACCTGGCGAAGCAGAAATAGAGAATTGGCCATTAGCATCGGTAGTAGTACCCTGTGTGGTCCCTTTTACGATGACGGTTACGCCAATTAGTTTTTCTTTGGTTGCAGCATCGCTGACTGTGCCTTTTACATTTATGTTTTGCGCAAATACTAATTTGCTGCTACATAAAAGAATGGTAAGGAATAAGAGTAAATGTTTCTTCATAAATAATAGTTTGGGTTAAACACATATTGGATTAATTTCAATGTAATTTACTATTTATTGTGTAATCCACCAAAAAAGCCAATTATTATTTGGAAAATCACAATATGTTTTTCCAATGATGATCATATTTTTTATTTGAGCAAGATTCTTTGAGACCTGAATATTTTATTCGTCAATTAAATTCCTCATTTTTATATATACTTTTAATTAAGCAATTACAGTACACACTAAAAATCCAACCTATGAAAAAAGCTTTACTGTTTTTAATGCTATTAAGCGGAAGCCTTGCAGGTTTTGCACAAACTCCCGTTGCTACTGCGAAACCAGACACTGCAAAAGTCTGGACCATACATGGCCAAAACACTTTCCTGATCAACCAAAGTTCCTTTTCGCATTGGGCGGCAGGAGGAGCCGATGCAATTGCGCTTAATGTGGTTTTAGATTACGACTTTGATTACAAAAAAAACAAATGGAGCTGGGACAATAAAGTAATAATTGGATATGGCCTGGCTAAGCAAAACGAAGGGGGCTGGCAAAAAAAATGACGACAGGATAATTTTGAACAGCTTATTAGGTTACAAAGCTGCACAATATTGGTTGTATACATTTTATGCCAACTTCCAGACACAGTTTACCGACGGATACAACTACACTGCCAATGGACGCACACTGATATCGGCGCCCTTCGCACCGGCTTACCTTACTTTTGGGCCTGGGTTTGCTTATAAAAGATCGGATAACTTAAGGGTGAATATTTCTCCATTTGCAGCCCGCATTACCATGGTGCAAAATGATTCACTTTCTAATGCAGGTGCTTTTGGTGTAACACCAGGCAGTAAGAGCCTGTTTCAATTTGGTGCCTCGCTTGATGCTTATTATAAAGTGAATATAGCTCCTAATATTGCCTTCGAGAATATCTTGAAACTATTTTCCAACTACCTGAAACAGGCGGGGAATATTTATGCCGATTATGCCGGCAATATTTTTATGAAGGTAAATAAGTTGGTAACCGTAAATGTCGGGGTTGAATTGATCTCTGACCCGAATGCCAAAGTTCCTGTCCAGAATAATGGAGTAACAGAATATCATTCATTACTGCAGGTGAAACAGATATTTGGTGCAGGATTGACGTATAAGTTTTAGCCAGTATAAATATTTATACCGGTTTAATGGCGTAAGCAGGTTTTTGTTTTAGCCTGCTTATGATCATTTCGGCAACAATAAGGTTAGGGATCCAGCACAGCCAGGATATAACACGGTAGGCTGTGATAAAATCAATATGCATAACGGCCTGTGAAAATGGCAGGTAGACGCGTAAAGTAACCGCTGTAAAAGTGAGGGCATAATTGCGTATCATCCAATTCTCATGCTGTTTGATCTGCTTTTTAAGGATACTGGTATAGGCTTTTATAATGGTGAAAAACCATGCGAGCGCCAGTGTGCCGAAGCCTAAAACCGAAGCAATCCCCCCAGAAGCAAATAAGGCGATATAAAAACCGGCCACACTGCTTATCATCACAGCAATAACGTAAATTTTCCCTATCATGCGGTGCGTATTCAAGTACCGGTCACGTAATCTTTTGCTAAACTGTGTCCAGCCGGTCAGCATTGCAATGCCGCCAAATGTGATATGAATATAAAATGCTGTATGCCATACAACATTCTCCAATAACTCTTTTGTTTTGCCCGAAAACAAGCCCTTGCCATGCATATCCACCAGGTAATAGGTTAACGGATATAAGCCTATCGCGATAGCAAAAAAAGCAAAAGGTATCCAGGGTAAATTTTTAAGCTTCATATATTTTAGGTTTTAGAAGATCAATGCGGTATGGGAATTAGACGATAAGGATTTTGAAAATGTTACAGGGCGCAGAATTTGGTTTTGAAATAAAGAAGGCTTATAAAACGAGGATATATTTATATCCTTAACTTTTGGAAGTTTTTACGGATGCCGTTTGCCAGGCAGTGGTGATGGCATCTGTCAGCATATCCAGTCGTACTTTAGTGAGTTCAACAAAAGTGGCCCCCTTTAATCCCCATTTATTAGGAACAGGGTAAAATATAGCTGGATCAAAAGTATTAAACACCGACTGATCAATGAGCGATAATTTAACCATCATACGTTGTTCAACTGGCCAAAGCGTGGCAAAGGTTCTTTTGCCTTTGATCTTGAATGCCGGACGGCCAAAGTGATCATACTCCTCTGTATCTGGTAGGGATAATGCAATTTGCCGGGCAGTTTCAAGACTGATCATGCTATAAAAATAACCAGTATTTTATTAACGACTGTAGTTAGGCTTAAAATAATGAGTGCTAAGCAAAGCGTTTCACCACTTCAATAAGGGTATCAATATTGAAGGGTTTCTCTATGTATGCATCGGCGCCACATTCAGCTGCGATGGTTTCAATCAGCGGCATGGCCGATATTAATATAACAGGGATGCTTTTGGTAGCATCATCACTTTTAAGTTTACGGCAAAGCAAGCTGCCCCTTGTATTAGATAATATTTCATCCATCAGCACCAGATCGGGCTGTATGATATCAAGCGAGTTCAATACGGTGCCATCCAAACTGGGGATAACCTCGTGCCCGTCGTATTTTAAAATGTAATCCAGTAACTCTGTTATGTCAAGATTATCCTCAATAACTAAGATTTTCAAAAGGAAATTTATTTGTAGTTAAATTATTATATTAGGACAAAAATAAAAACATTTTCGACATTATATTGTACACACTTTTATTTATTTTGATTCCTTTTTGGAACCTGGCAATTTTGGTCGAAAACTGCCCCTGTTGCATGCTTGGTAAAATCTGCCGATATTGGCGGTCATATCACCAATAAGCCAATTTTAATATGATGCCGGAAGCAGCGAATGGAAATGTAAGCACAACACTAACGGGTGGAATATGCACCATCAGTTTTTATCATCCGGCACAAAACTCATTACCGGCGCAGTTATTAAGCCAGCTCACATCCGAAATAGAAAAAGCCGGGGGTGACTCATCCACAAGGGTGATCGTATTAAAAAGCGAAGGCGAACGTACATTTTGCGCAGGCGCCAGCTTTGACGAGTTGCTGCAGATAAAAGATAAAGAGGCAGGCGCCGAATTCTTCTCCGGTTTCTCAAGGGTGATCAATACCTGCCGCAAATCACCCAAGATCATTATTGCCCGCATCCAGGGAAAAGCTGTTGGTGGCGGTGTTGGGCTTGCTGCCGGGGCCGATTATTGCCTCGCTACCGAAGCTGCATCCATCAAACTAAGCGAACTGGCTATTGGTATAGGCCCATTTGTGATCTCGCCTGCTGTGATCCGTAAAATAGGGCTGCCCGCATTTTCGCAGCTCACCATCCGTGCAAGTGATTTTCAAACCGCGGCCTGGGCAAAAGAGAAAGGACTTTATAACGAGGTTTATGCCGATATCAGCAGTATGGACGCGGCATTGGATACCCTTACCCAAAAACTGGCTTCTTATCACCCCGAAGCGCTCTCCGGCTTAAAACAAATACTCTGGGAAGGGACTGAAGATTGGGACGAACTGCTCGCCGAACGCGCGGCCATCAGCGGCGAACTGGTGCTGTCAGAATTTACACAACACGCGTTGAGAGGTTTTTTGGGTGGGAAAAGGTGATTTCTTATTAGCTCTCGTACTAAACCCACCCCTCTATTTCATTCAAACTATTATTTGATATAATATCCTCATTTAGTATTATCTTTATTGGTACCGATCATCATATTGATATAACACCTCTGGTCATTCCACTATGACCTTAATACTCAATCTGTTTTGAATGGATCATCCGCAAAAAAATAGAACAGTCATAATAATCAGCCTAATCACAATTGCTGCAAGTGTCGTTGTAATGTTGGGCTGGATATTTAATATCCAGGCTTTGAAGCAAATAGTACCAGGTTTTGTCTCCATGGTATTTAATACCGCATTTTGCTTTGTTTTATTCGCGGGAGCGTTATTGTTAACTCAATATAAAACAGGTAAATATCAAACAATTCTCTTTGCTCTGTTATCTCTCATTTGCACCATTATAGGGTTAGTTACCTTGTTACAGTTCCTCTTTCATTTTAACAGCGGCCTCGACCAACTATTTGTAAAAGACCCCGAAACGGTATCACCTGCACATCTGTTTCCTGGTCGTATGGCGTTTAACGCTGCTATGAATATCTTTTTATTTGGGTTGGGGCTTTTAATGCTTACTGTCAAAAGCAGGTTATTTACTGTATTAGCCCAGTATTTGTTTCATGTGGTTACCATCCTTACATCGGTGGCTTTAATAGGCTACATGTATGGGGTATCATTATTTTACTCCTTTTTTTATGTGAGTTCAATGGCTACGCATACCGCTGTGATCTTTTTTATTTTATCAATAGCAGCCACTCTTTTAAATCCTTCTATTGGTATCACCAGGATGTTTACGGGTAAAGAGATCGGCAATCAAATGGGTAAAAGACTGTTTATATTGATGCTTATACCGATTATCATATTCGGATTATTGAGAGTACAAACCCAGCACTATGGACTGTTTTCGTTAGAAGTAGGGATTTCGCTTCTTGCTCTTTCGGTCTTATTGGCAAGCCTGTTACTTATATGGGATACTGCTAAGCGGTTGAATAAGATAGACGCACAGCGGTCTGAAGCGGAGGCCGAAATTAAATCGATTAACGCTGACCTGGAGAAAATGGTGGAAGAACGAACCAGAGCGTACCAGAAAAGTGAGGAGAAATACCACTCATTGATTGAGCATGCATCTGATGCTATTTATGTAGTGGATTTTAAGGGGAATTTTATAGACGTAAATGCCAGCATGTGTAAAATGACGGGCTATACGCATGATGAACTGCTTCAATTAAACGTGGAGAATATTATTGATCCCGAAGAGTTAAAAGTTGACCCGGTTAAACATGGTCCCCGTAAACCCGAAGAATATGTAGTGCGCGAGCGACGGCTTTTACGAAAAGATGGTTCGGTTTTTATCGCAGAAATTAATGTAAAAATGTTCCAGGATGAACGGATACTGGTTATAGCCCGGGATGTTACCAGCCGGAAGAAAATGGAAGCAGAGCTGAGGGACGCTGAACTAAAGTTCAGGACCATTGCCGACAAATCAATGGTTGGCGTTTACATATTTCAGCAAGGGAAATTTGTATACGTGAACCCAAGGTTTGCTGAAGTTTTTGGTTACGAACCCAATGATTTGATAGGTATTTACCCATTAGAAATTATAATACATCAAAGTTACCGTGCCACTGTAAAGGAGAATGTCAGGAAACGTATGGAAGAGGAGGTAGGGAGCATTCATTATGAAGCAAGGGGGCTCAAAAAAAACGGTAGTGCCAACTGGGTGGAGTTTTATGGAAATAGGGTGTTGATTGCCGGTGAACCAACCATTATAGGCACCATGCTCGATATCACTGAGCGTAAAGAAGCTGAGGATGAATTACGATCATCCGAGCTAAAATATAAATTGCTTTTTGAAAGCAATCCCTCCCCCTTATGGATGATAGCGAAGGATGACCTGACCATTATTGCTGCAAATGATGCCGCATCTGATCTTTACGGGTATACCAAGGATGAACTTTTGAATAACAGTGTTAAGATATTCAGGCCACAAGAGGATCTGGATAAGCAATTAGAAAGCTATCAGAGGGACTTGCATAGTTCAACAGACATGGGTGTTATAAGGCACCTTAAAAAAGATGGCACCATTATGTTTGTTCAGATATTTGCTCATGATATTGTTTTCGATGGCCGACCGGTAAGGCTTTCATTAACCAACGATGTTACAGAAAAGTTGAAGGCAGAAGAGCTGCTCCAAAAATCTGAGGCTAACCTGCAAGCCATCTTAAAAACAACCGATACTGCTTATGCGCTATTTGATAAGGATCTGAAAGTATTGGAATTTAACCAAAAGGCTATTCAATTTGTTAAAGAACAATATGATCATGTTGTTGAAAAAGGCGATCGGCTCAATGACTATTTCCCACCGGATAGGTTTCCGGAGTTTATCAGCCTTGCCAAAGGTGTGCTGAGCGGAAGCAACATTAGCTATGAAGTTGATTACCCACAGCCTAATGGATCTGCATTTTGGTTTTATGTAAGACTGTTCCCAATAACGAATGATAATAAAGAGATATTAGGTATAATGATGGCATTGAATGATATTACTGAAAGAAAAAATGCGGAACAGGATCTGAAAAACGCGTATGGGCGCATACAAAGCCATATCAACAGTATAAAAGGGATGGCGTGGAAACAGTCGCACCTGATGCGTAGCCCTTTAGCCAATTTAAAAGCATTGGCCCAAATGCTTAAAGACGACTCCACTGACACACAGGTGCTGGATCATTTTCAAACCGAATTGGACAGACTGGATGCCATCATCCATGAAATGGCAGAGGATGCATCGGATAACGATATTGGCGACTAACTATTTAAAGTTGATCTGTTACCAATTCAAAATCCTTCAACCCTAAAAATTTGGTATAACGCTTTGCTGCTGACGTAATGGCTGCATGATTTGCTTTACTTAATTTGACGAATAGGGAGATCCCGATCAGTGCCTTGTTTTTTCTGAACCCGCGTTTCCATGTGCCAACAACCCGGCCGTTAACGATGATGGTATTATTGAAAATTGTACCACGCGGATCAGTTTTATCGATATCGGTTAATTCGATCGCCGCGCTGCGGTCTTTATAACTGACAATGTATTCGTCATAATTTGGCAGTAAAAAAGCCGTGCTGCTTTTGGTTGATGTTTGTGATCGTTCGGCAAACCAATAAGTACTGCCCTCAAAAACCTGGCTTGCCAGTTGGGCTTTGATCATTTCGAGCCCAGCTTTGGCGTCGGTTACTGTGAGCCCGCTCCACCATGCATAATCCTGTAGCGTAGCCGGGCCGTGGGCCATAAAATATCGTTTGGCCAAAGTAGCCAGTGCTTCATCCCGGTTGATGGTTTTAGTTTTGGGTACACGTTCTTCCAGTAAGCTGTAAGTGAATTGTTTTCCCTGCCTGCCTCCGCTGCATACAAGGCCGATAAGCTCCATTTGCATCATAATATGGATGAAACGTTGCTCGTCTGTATTGACGCCTGCTTTTTGCAGCACATCCCCCAAATCAGTACGTGCCAGCTGTTTGCCTCCGCTTAATGCTTTTATCAGGGCTTTCTCGCTCTTTAGGAATACATCTTTATCCAAACTTAACTGCCGGTGCCTTGTGCCTGCGATGGCTTGAACACGCGGAGCCGTCAGCTCCAGCATCCACCGGATATCCTGCGGCGAAACAAAATGCCAGGTGGGCCGCATTACATGAGTGCGGATAATATCGCCATCAGTAAAAGCCTTTTCGATAATGGTTTGTGAGGCACCCTGTAGCCGCTGGCCAATAGCCCATGCAGCACCTGCATAATCCTGTGCCTGTATGGCTCCCATATAGTGCACTACATCAGCAGGATTTTTAAAAACAGGGTTAGAGAGGTATTGATTTTGAAGCCGCAACTGAGGGATATTAAACCCGGTCATTTACACTTCTTCATATATTCTAAGCCTGTTTTGCGTATGGCGCATTTCCTCCTGTATGGCTTCAATCCTTTGCAACAGGTAGGTGATGGCTTCAATGCCGGCAACATTTATCTCCAGCTCGTTATGCAGCCTGATCATCCTTTCCAGCTTTTGCAATTCAGCTTCGGGGATAAAGGTGGTATCATCCACTATCGTGATTTCCACCAGCCCTGCCTCATTCAGCGAACTGATAAAGGTGTACTCAACCTGGTGCCAGATACAAAAATCACTTGCAGCTATTAAACCTGTTGTTGTCATAATTATTAATTTCTAATTCCTAAACTTAAACCATATTCTTGCCTGCTTGCAGGCACACTCACCACTCACCACTCACCACTCACCTTTTCGCTTCCAGCTAATTCCTTGAACAATTCTTTTTGCTTATCTGTCAAATGGGTTGGCATTTGTATATCATAGGTTGCATACAGGTCGCCAAACTCACCGGCTTTTTTATAAACCGGAAAGCCCTTGCCCTTTAACTTTACTTTCATACCGTTTGGTGTTTCGGCCTGCACTTTTATTTTTACTTTGCCTGTCAGCGTGTTGATGGTTACTTCGCCGCCCAGTACAGCTGTATAAAGATTTAGCTTTATTGTGCTGTAG
>Ga0206812_1161_pt1 | contig 11321 bp, 10 predicted proteins | sample Alteio_BWOrgCont_54_FD_152912 | JGI IMG/M metagenome (GOLD analysis project Ga0206812, IMG submission 152912) | Enriched cells from forest soil in Barre Woods Harvard Forest LTER site, Petersham, Massachusetts, United States -... | ecosystem: Environmental > Terrestrial > Soil > Temperate forest >... | reverse complement strand
CGTGGCGTGGCACAATACTTCTGCGCGCCCAGTTATTAGTTATATCATTCACATCTTCTTGCGAAGGAAGTTCGCCCATCAGCATCAGGTAAAAGATACCTTCGGGCATAGGTTCGGTACCATCGGAAGCCTTGGGCAGCTTTTCCCGTATTTCAGGAATGGAATATCCCCGGAAACGTATTCCATCTTCCGGGTCTAGTTTGGATGTTTCGGTAATCAATCCTATCATCCCCCTCATACCTTGATATACCTGGGCAATATTATATTCTCCCAATACTTTCTCGCCGTGCTCGTGTACAAACTGCTTTACATTTTCAGCTTCCGCAGTGGCTTTTTTTAAGAACTTCTCTTTTAACTTGTCCATGACTTATTAGTGGTGTGTGTTAGTATCAATTTTTTACATATTTGAATTTTGTCCCTCCATATTGTGCCGAATTTCCGAGGGCTTCTTCTATACGTATAAGCTGGTTATATTTTGCAATGCGTTCCGAACGACAGAGTGAACCTGTTTTTATAAGCCCGGTATTTAATGCTACGCTAAGGTCGGCAATGGTAGTATCTTCCGTTTCACCCGAGCGGTGGCTCATTACCGATGTATAGGAATTGGAATCGGCCAGTTGCACGGCATCTATTGTCTCTGTCAAACTTCCAATCTGGTTAACCTTTATCAGGACTGAATTTGCCACATGCATGTCAATGCCCTGTTGTATGCGGACCACATTAGTTACAAACAGGTCGTCTCCCACCAATTGAATTTTTTTACCTAATTTTTCCGTGAGGGCTTTCCATCCATCCCAGTCATCTTCCGCAAGGCCGTCTTCAATAGATACAATAGGATATTTTTTCGCAAGCCCGGCATAATAGTCTACCATTTCCGCAGACGAAAGTTTATTGCCGTTTGATTTTTTAAAATGATACTTTCCTTCTTCCTTTATGTAGAATTCGGAAGATGCGGGATCGAGTGCGATATAAATATCTTCACCGGCTTTGTATCCTGCTGTTTCTATTGCTTTCAATATAACATCAAGGGCTTCTTCATTTGACTTGAGGTTGGGCGCAAACCCACCTTCATCGCCTACATTGGTAGACTGCTTATTATCGTGTAAAATCTTTTTAAGTGTATGAAATATCTCGGAACCCATGCGCAACGCTTCAGAGAAAGATGACGCACCCACAGGCATGATCATAAATTCCTGGAAGTCTATATTATTATCGGCGTGGCTCCCACCATTCAAAATATTCATCAGAGGTACAGGAAGGACATTTGCATTTACACCCCCTACATATTTATAAAGAGGAAGACGCGATTCTTCGCTGGCTGCTTTAGCTACTGCGAGAGAAACTCCCAAAATAGCGTTTGCTCCGAGGTTGCCTTTATTATCGGTACCATCCAGGTCTATCATCCTTTTGTCAATAGCGCGCTGGTCATAAATAAACTGACCCTTCAGCTCTTCCTGTATGGTAGTATTAACGTTGTTAACTGCTTTTAAAACGCCCTTCCCAAGATATATTCCTTTATCGCCATCCCTCAGTTCAACCGCTTCGTGAATACCTGTTGATGCGCCCGAAGGCACAGCTGCCCGGCCAATTACACCCGTATCTGAAATCACATCTACTTCCAGGGTAGGATTTCCTCTTGAATCCAGTATTTGACGGGCTTGTATACTTGCTATAAAACTCATGTGCTGCTATGTGTCTATATTATAGCGCCCAAAGTTATAAATAAAAATCAGGCAAAACGTTATAAAGTTAAAAGGAGAAAGGTAAAAGATGAAAGAAAGCCATTTTTCCCCTTCTTCTTTTATAAACTTTTCCTTTTAGGAACTTTCACCTTTCAGCTGTTTATCTACAATTGCCAATCCTTCCACAAAGGAATGAGGCTCGTATCCCAGCTCCATCCGGGCTTTATCAAGGATAAAACCTGTTTTAAGCGGGCGCTGGGCTGCTTGTCCCAGTGTGGCTGTTTTTGCCGGATGAATTAATGATTTATCAAAATGCCAGAAATCAGCTACCTTATTTACAAGTTCTATAATACTCATGAAGTCTTTTCCGGATATGTGAAAAATGCCTGCAGCCCCATTTAAAGCTGCCAGAATACAACCATCAGCCAAATCCTCAGACAATGTAGGCGTACGAAACTGGTCGTCTACCACGTTAATGGTCTTCCCTTTGGAAAGGGCATCCTTAGCCCAAAGAACAATGTTGCTCCTGCTCATATTGTCCACTACCCCGTACACCAATATGGTGCGTATGATAGTCCATTTTAATCCCGATTTCTCCACCAGCTTTTCCGACATGTATTTAGATTCAGCATATACTGAATTCGGCGGGTAAGGTATATCTGTTTCCCTGTAAGGGCCATTATCTCCATCAAATATAAAATCGGTAGAAAGATGAATTAAATGAGGGTTATTAGATTGTCCTTTCAAGGCATTTATAATATACCCCACCGCATCTACATTCATTTTATGGCAAGCGTCTTTTTCTGTTTCGCAGGCATCCACATTCGTCATAGCGGCAGTGTTAATCACTATATCGGGAACATACTTTAGGAAAATATCTTTTACAGCTTTTTCATCTGTAATATCAAGCGAATCGTAGGTATATCCCGACTGAACCTTAAGCCTGTTTTCCCCTTTGGAAGTTGCAATGACTTTAATGTCACTTTTATTAAGCAGCTTGTAAACAAGTTTTTGTCCAAGCAGTCCGTTTGAGCCTGTGATTAAAATTTTCTTTGTCATAGTATTTTTCAGCCTCCAAAATTAATAATTGCTTTTTACTGGCACCAATAACCAGGCACATTCCGATTTTTTTTAAAAAAGGGATAACGTACTATAAAAGGTTTATTCTGATTGCAGAACTTTTAAAAAAGCATCCCGCAGTGTTGCGGGATGCCATACAATGCTTCAGCTACGCAGCAGTTTTTTCTGCGGTATCTTTATATAGTGCTCCTGCTATAAGAGTGGCAACAATATATCCGACAAAATTATTTACAAATGTCATCATGGGTATCATCCTGCCTACGTTGTAATAGCTGTACAAAGCCATGGTAAAGCTTGCACTCATCAACCCAACCAACACTCCAATTATTATGGCGCATTTTGGGCCGGCTCCTAAATGTTTCCTGCTATAAGCATACAAAAATGCAAGCGGGATTCCAGACAGTACTGTAAGAAGGACTTGCACCGGCATAAGACGTGGTTCCGCAAGAATAGCCCCGGTTTTTTGAAAGTACATGTAATTACTTCCTAAAAGGACTCCATGCACAAGAAAGCCAATTAAATCCAGGGCTATTCCCCCTATGATGCCTCCGAGTAAAACCCTGTTGAGATTAATTTTGTTTTCCATGATAGTGTGGTATTGATTTAAGTACAAAAATAAAATAGTTTCCTCATCAAAAACACAAATAGGAATTATTCTTATTAACTACCCTTGTTTATATAAATTTGCAGAAAAATTTGAATGAACTCTTCCCGGAAAATTGTGTTGTGGCTTATCACAGGTTGTACGCTTATTTGGGCTATGGTAGTAGTAGGTGGAATTACCCGCCTCACGCATTCAGGGCTTTCTATGGTAAAGTGGAATATTACAGGGATACTTCCCCCGCTTAATCAGCAGGAGTGGCAGGAAAAATTTGCCGAATACCAGCAAACACCCGAATACAAACAAATTAATAGTTATTTCACCGTTGAAGATTACAAATCCATTTACTGGTGGGAATATATTCATCGCCTTATCGGGCGAATAATTGGAATGGTTTTTATCATCCCCTTTCTTTATTTCCTATACCGGGGCTGGATAAACCGGAAACTAATGATGAAACTGCTTGTAATACTCGCCTTGGGCGGAGCGCAAGGAGTACTGGGCTGGTATATGGTTAAAAGCGGCCTGGTAGATGTACCACACGTTAGTCATTATTTTCTTGCAGCTCATCTACTTACTGCATTCACCACTTTTGGCTATTGCTTTTGGGTGGCGCTGGATTTAATTTATACTAATACTTCCAAGTTGGAAAAACCATTTCGCTCCTTGAGAAAATGGACATGGGTGTTGCTCTTCTTTGTATTTATACAAATCATGTATGGAGCCTTTACTTCAGGACTACATGCAGGAAAGTTTGACCCTACCTGGCCCAAAATGGGCAACAACTGGATAGCGCCTGAAGTTACCTCCATGACTCCATTATGGCGCAATTTTTTAGATGGCGTTGCAGGAGTTCAGTTCATACACCGCTGTAATGCATATGTGGTAGTACTGCTTGTGTTCCTTATTTGGTTCAAATCACGCAAACTGCAATTGCTTCCTACCCAATCAAACGGTATAAAGTTTTTGCTCAGCATGGTTTGTGTCCAATTTCTACTCGGAGTATTTACCCTTGTTTATTCTGTTCCGGTGGTGCTTGGAGTGTTACACCAAACAGGAGCTTTCCTGCTCTTTGCCTCCACCATTTTTGTATTACATCAATGGAAAGTGCAGAAACTGATAAGCTGAGAGCAAAAGAGTAGTTTAGGGTTTAGGGTCTATTAACGACGATCATCATGATGCCCATCGTCGTGATGATAGCCACCGCGGTGTCCGTGTCCTCCCCAAAAACAACCTTGCATGGAAAGCAACGATACCATGCATAATAGAAGAAGTAACTTTTTCATTTTATATAATATTAGTTTGTTGCTTGTAAAGTTCCGCTTCCTGTAATTTACAGGTGTTATACAAGTCAACTTAAAAGTTACATAATTCACTGACATTTATCATTCTACTAACGTAGTATACATTATGATAGAAACTCTTTTCAAAAATTATTAACAGGGCATTCCGTCTATTGCAATAGGACTAACTTTGCAAACTATGGAAAAGGACATGGAAAGTAGTCAAAATAATGATTTTTTAGGCGAGCTCAACGAGGAACAGCGTAAAGCGGTAGAGGCTACCGAAGGTCCTGTGATGATTATTGCCGGAGCCGGTTCGGGTAAAACAAGGGTACTTACATATCGCATTGCTTACCTGTTAAAGCAGGGTGTTGACCCATTCCGGGTACTTTCCCTTACCTTTACGAACAAAGCCGCCGCCGATATGAAAGAGCGGATAATACAGCTTATAGGAGGCGAAGCCCGCAACCTGTGGATGGGCACTTTTCACTCGGTATTTGCAAGGCTATTGAGACGGGAAGCCGGAAGAATAGGCTATCCTCAAAATTTTACTATTTATGACACAGATGACTCTAAAGCCCTCTTAAAAAGCATTACCAAAGAATTAGGGTTGAATGATTCTACTTACAAGGCATCCTCGCTGTTGGGGCGTATTTCCAGTATGAAAAACATGCTTATTTCGGCAGAAACGTATGCCAACGATACACAATATATTACAGAAGATAAGGCAGCCCGCAGGGAACATTTCGCGCATATATTTCTCACTTATAATAAAAGGCTGTTCAAATCAGGCGCTATGGACTTTGATGACTTGCTTTTCCAAACAAACATGCTGCTCCGCGATCACCCCGATGTGTTACTGAAGTACCAGGATATGTTTCGTTACATATTGGTGGATGAGTACCAGGATACCAATTTTTCCCAATACATGATATTAAGGCAGCTTGCAGCCCGCCACCAGAATATTGCTGTTGTGGGTGATGATGCTCAAAGTATTTATGCCTTCCGGGGAGCCAATATCCAGAACATTCTCAATTTCCAAAAGCATTATCCCGATACGCAGGTATTTAAGTTGGAACAGAACTATCGTTCTACTAAAATCCTTGTAGATGCTGCTAATTTGGTTATTTCCAAAAATAAAGACCAGCTTCCAAAAAAAATCTGGACATCTAACGGAGAAGGTGAAAAGATCCAACTCTTGCGCGCCTTCAGCGATACGGACGAGGGTAGGCAGATAGCCCAGTCTATTTTCGATTTTAGGGTATCGAAACATGCTGCAAACAGCGAGTTTGCCATATTATACCGTACCAATGCCCAATCGCGTCCTATTGAGGAAGCATTACGCAAACTCAATATTCCGTACCGCATTTATGGGGGTATCTCTTTCTATCAGCGCAAAGAGGTGAAAGACCTGATGGCTTATTTCAGGCTAGCAATAAATCCACATGATGAGGAAGCGTTGAGAAGAGTAATTAACTATCCCAGGAGGGAAATTGGAGATACTACATTCGATAAGATGATTGTGGCTGCTGCCGATAATGACATCAGCATATGGATGGTGCTGGATAACCTGAAAGATTTTAATATCGGAATTTCTCCCCGTGTTAGTGAAAAGATTACGGAGTTTGTGAACATGATAAAAAGCTTTTCTGCTATGCTTCCTAATTACACGGCATTTCAGTTGGGCGATTATATATACTACACAGCCGGCATCAAGCGCGAACTGGAACAAGATCGCACACCGGAGGGCATGAATCGAATGGAAAACATACAGGAGTTGTTGAACGGCTTACGGGATTTTTCTGAAAAACCGATTGACAAGGAGGTTATTCCTACCCTAAGTATGTTCATGGAAGACGTAGCCTTACTTACTAATGAAGACCGCAATAAAGATGACGAACAAGACCAAAACCGTGTACTGCTGATGACCATCCATTCCGCAAAAGGATTGGAATTTAACTACGTATATATAGGCGGGCTTGAGGAAAACCTTTTTCCTTCGCAAATGGCGCTCACTTCAAGGGAAGAACTGGAAGAGGAAAGAAGGCTTTTTTATGTAGCTGTAACCCGTGCTAAAAAGCAGGTGGTTCTGACGTATGCCATGAGCCGCTATCGTTATGGAAGCGCACAAAGCAATGAACCAAGCCGTTTTCTCGAAGAGATTCCGGCGGAATGCGTGGCGAGTATTTCATATAGAGAAGAAGCCAGCGAGCATGTATTTTCCAGGACACCATCAGCATTTAGAAAACCTGCGCCTGCTGTAATTACTCCTCCGTCCATTGCAGGGAAGAAACTGGTGAGCATGAATAAAGCGGCTCAAACCAGCACGCCTATAGATAACTCTCACCTGAACGGCTTGAAAGCCGGTATGCGTGTGGAGCATGAACGATTCGGACAGGGAGAAGTGATTACTGTTGAAGGCACCTACCCTAACAGCAAAGCAACAGTAATGTTTAGCAATGGAGAAAAAAAGCAGTTGCTACTGAAGTTTGCCAAATTGAAGATTGTAAGTTAAGTCTACTTTCCTGCCATTCCCCGTCCTGCCTTGCCATTCGGACGGGAATAGCCTTCATCATTATACATTTTATAACTAAAACGCACAATAGAGATGGATGCATTAGTACTATCCCTGTCTAGTTTATTAGAGATGAGACCTGTTTCGCCATCATACATATATTCTATATGATGTATTTGTTTGCCATTGTTCCAAATGCCCTGCTCATCAGGCCTCCCGGATGAGTCATATTTTATAATGGTACTTTGGCTCTTGTCTCCATTCATATTGCCGCTGTTAACATATCTTATTATTCTCCCCATATCATCATAAGTAAAATCCACCTCTGAATAAAGCCACCCCACCACATAGTGAGAGTTACGGCTTACGATTCGTCTTTTTTCGTCATACTGAATTATTGTTTTCCGGAATATTTTATTGTCTTCATTATAGGCGTACTGCTGTAATTGCTTTGGGTAGGGTATGTAAGCGAAACTATCTGCCGACATTACTTTTTGTGTGGCTATTTTAAAATCTCCGCCTGTGCTCAAAGCATTTGTTTCATGGACATGATCTTCGGTTTGTAGCTGGCCTTCTTTATTCCATTTGTAATACCATGTATCATAAAAATCATCCATTTGAGTGCGCTTGATAGAGATGTTTCCGTAACCATCATAATAGTATTGGCATTTCACACTATCCCATATGTGATTGTCGGCTTTTGTCATATTTATCGATTCAACAATTTTTCCGGCAGTATCGAAAAAGTATTGCAGCATAATTCCCTGATCAGTTATAGGAGCATCATCGGGCTTGGAGAAATAATGCATAGTTATTTGAGCAATCTTTTTATCCTTTATAATATTCTCCTGGAAAATAGGAGTTACTATTGCATCCTCATCCTGGAAGGGGGCAAGCTGGCAGTATACTTTCCTGCCTGTTATAACCAATAGCATAATTATCAGCAGGTATTTCCCGGCACGCATTTTATAATACTTGTTTAACCGCATTGATGGCCTCGCCCGCTGAGCTAAAAGGAAGCAGGCAGGTTTTATTCTCGCAAACATATACAAGAGTCCGGTCTGTTACAAATCTTTCTTTTAACAAATCCAGATCCGATGCCTTCTCCGCTCCAAGCAGAGCCATGTTTGGCAGGTATTCTTTGTTAATCTTATCGCGGAATGTAAACGCAAGTTTACCTGCAATCGCTACTTCGCAATAACGAACCTGGTAATGAAGCATCAGCATGCCCCAATTGGTATATCCCTGAGGGTATTTTAGCATTTTCTCTTTAACCGCAGCTAACATCCCTTCCGCTATTTCAAGGTATTTATCATCACTGTATAAATGGCCTAGTTTGTGCAACAATATTGCCATTTCGGAATTGGAAGCGGGTATTACATTATCGGATACATCTGCTTTCCGCACAATAATGGCCTCTTGCTTTTTATGTGTGTAGTAAAACAGTTTTTTTTCGGTATCATAAAAATGCTCTATGGCATATTCTGCAAGACTTTTAGCGGCTTTCAACCAATTCTCATTAAAGGTAACTTCATATAAAGCAATAAAAGCGCTTGCAATAAATGCATAATCGTCTAAAAATCCCTCTATATATCCCTCACCATTCTTGAAACTATGCCACAGGGCTCCGCCGGAAGTAATCAATTTAGTCTTAATAAAATTAGCATTATTGACTGCTATTTCTAAAAACAAAGGTTCCCTGAATGTTTTGTAAGCATCCGAAAATCCCTTTAACATAAGCCCATTCCAGGAGGCAAGTGTTTTATCATCCAGTGAAGGGGAAATCCTTTGTTCGCGCCTTTTTTGCAGAATAGCGAGCCAGTTTTCTTTTTTTACCAGTAATTCCTCCGGCGAAATATTGTGTTCAGAACAAAATTCATCATCTGTCTTTTTCCGTTGAAGAATATAGTTTTCGTCTTCCCATACATCCCTGTCATTAATGCTGAAATATGCAGCAAATAAGGGAAACTCATCTCCTAAAAGGTCTTGCAATTCCTCCTTCTTCCAAACGTAGTATTCGCCTTCTTTTCCTTCCGAATCAGCATCCAAGGCACAATAGAAAGCTCCTTCAGGCGATGTCATCTTGCTTGAAATGAACTCGTAAATTCCATACACAACATCTCTATAAAGCTCTTTGGGGTTATTTTTATTTGCGTTGGAATAAAGGGACATTAGCTGTGCATTATCATAAAGCATCTTTTCAAAATGAGGTATCTTCCAGAGCGAATCGGTGGAATAACGGGCAAATCCGCCTCCCACTTGGTCATAAATGCCTCCCATGGCCATTTTGTCAAGGGTAAGGTAAACCTGTGCCTCAACAGCATGAGCATCTTCTGCCCTATTCATGTTTTTAACAACATAAGAATAGTACAGTAAAAACTCATAGTTATTGGGCATGGGAAACTTGGGAGTATAATTATATCCCCCAAAAGCCTTATCAAACGCATCGGCTATTTTGTTTGTAAACTCATCTATAAAGGTAAAATCCTTTTCAACCCTTTCTTTTTTTGAATCAGGAAAAAGAGAAACAGCAAGAATTCCTTTTTCAATTTCTTCCGACAGTTCACGCACCTTTTCAGGCTCTTTCCGGAAAAGATTATCCAGGTTATTCAGTAATTGCAACCAATCATTCTTAGGAAAGTAAGTGCCACCATAAATAGGCTTGCCGGTTGGTAAGGTAAAGCAATTGAGCGGCCATCCGCCCCGCCCTGTAAGGATATTAATGGCATCCATATAAAGCATGTCAACTTCAGGATGCTCTTCCCGGTCAACTTTAATACATACATATTTCTCATTCATAATGGCCGCTACCTCATCATCTTCAAAAGACTCTTTTTCCATTACATGACACCAGTGGCAAGAGGAGTAGCCAATGCTCACAAGAACTAATTTGCGTTCGTTTTTCGCTTTTTCAAAAGCTTCATTGCCCCATGGATACCAGTCAACAGGATTATGGGCATGCTGTAACAGGTAAGGACTGTTTTCATTAATTAAGCGATTAGTAGTTGCCCCGGTACTCATTTTGCCCGCATGATTTTTGCGAAAATACCATTTTCTGCAAACTAAAGACGCACTTGTATAAATAAAAAGTTCCGGGCATTGCTGCCCGGAACCAACACATCTTAAAAACAACTTAACCCTAAAAACTATCTTAAAGTCCCAGTCCGCTTTCAGGACGGGAAGCTGAACCGCCGCCCTTATGCCCGAAGAGGTGAAGGCCACGCCCTCTGACAGTAGTAGAATACCTTCTACCGCTGCCAAAGTCCCTTAATGACCTTCTTTCAGCCTTTTGAGCTTTTACAACCTGAGGATTGTCGAGAGATGGTACAGATCTCTTTCCGCTACCTGCAAAGGCTGCGGCAGAGATACAAATGATGGAGAAAAAACATACTAACTTTTTCATTTTTGTTTGATTTGTGATTGTGTTATTAATTGACTTGTTTATATTATCTTTTTCAGGCTCTTTCTTTTTATTTTAGTGAATAAGGAGCGTTTCAAATTTTTGTTCTCCTTTTTTATCTTTTTACTCATCGTTTCATTTTTTGATTGCGGGACATTGTACGCCGGCTCTTTTTGTTTTGTTTCCGCACTTACACGTTTTCGCGTAGAATACTCTAAAAAGCATACTCACAACTAACTGTATTGTTGCTTATTACAAAACAACGTGGTATGTTCATAAGTTCATGCGGGCACAAGACTTCTAATTGTCTGTTGGCAAAGAAATGACATGAAAACTCTTTGCAGAAACACTTATATCTCCTGCTTATTCTGAAAGAGAATATATCAGAACAGCTTATAAACCCCCGGTATTCTTAGCTTGCTGTTTTTTCAAAGCCTTTGAACGGTGGCTGTTTATATAGGAAGAGTATAGTCGATGCGATTGGAAATTTTTTACTTGCGCATTCATTTCTCTCTCCGATTTTTTAATGGAGGTATTATATACCGTAGGACTTTTTTTCTCATTTTCCCGGGAAGCATAAGCCATTCCGGATAAAAAGCAAACCAATACAAGGCACACCAACGTTTTCATAGTGTTTAGAATTTAACTGTTATAAACTGGTAAGCCTTCTGTCAATTGTTATCGTAAAGTTACGAAAACTAACTCACATAAAAAAGAGGGAGTAGGTGAGAATAATTTATTTTTTCTGCAGGCTCATTGC
>Ga0206812_1159_pt1 | contig 11458 bp, 15 predicted proteins | sample Alteio_BWOrgCont_54_FD_152912 | JGI IMG/M metagenome (GOLD analysis project Ga0206812, IMG submission 152912) | Enriched cells from forest soil in Barre Woods Harvard Forest LTER site, Petersham, Massachusetts, United States -... | ecosystem: Environmental > Terrestrial > Soil > Temperate forest >... | reverse complement strand
ACAGCAAGGTGCCTACTTGCAAAACACCAGTGGGAACTTCCGGTTTTAACCGGGATCATTAATGCACCTACTTTGCGTTCAGATGGCAGTATTTTAGATATGCCAGGTTATGATAAATTATCAGGAATGTTTTTTTTTCGCCAATAATTATAACTTTGCAAAAATACCTGAAAATCCCTCACCTCAAGAAATTGCGGAAGCTAAAGAATGCTTATTGTTTATCTTAAAAGACTTTCCTTTTGAAAATGATATCAGTAAATCTGTTGTAATAGCTGCAATATTTACTGCCATTATAAGAAAATCAATTTCTTCAGCGCCATTATTTGGTTTTACTGCTCCTAAAATGGCAAGTGGAAAAAGCCTTTTGGCAGATATTGTTTCACTAATTGCTACAGGCAAGCCAAATAGTGTTATTGCGCAAGCTGAAAATAATACTGAAGAAAAAAAACGGCTGCTTTCGGTACTAATAGAAGGCGATCCTATTGTATGTTATGACAATATTGGAAGGCCTTTTGGGAGTGATGCTTTATGTGCAATCTTAACCCAGCATGAATACAAAGATCGAGTATTAGGTAATAGCGAAACTCGTACAGTTCCCACAAACACAACTTTTCTTGCTACGGGCAATAATTTAATTTTTACAGGTGATATTTCAACAAGAACATTACTGTGCAAATTATATCTAAACGTTGAGCGACCTGAAGAGCGTTCATTTGAATTAAACTTATATAAATATATTCCTGAAAATCGAAGCCAACTTATAGGAGCCGCATTAACAATATTGCGAGCGTTTCATGTTGCCGGTTGTCCAAAGCAGGATATTAAACCATTTGGAAGATTTGAAGAATGGAGCAATTTGGTTAGGTCATCAATTATTTGGATAGGTCTGCCTGATCCTTGTGAAAGCCGAAAAGAAATTGAAGATGCTGATCCTGTAAGACAGCTTTTAGAGTCACTTTTTTATTCTTGGCACGAACTATTTAAAGAAGATGCAGTGAAATTAAGAACAGTTATAGAAAAGATTTCAGGCATAAACAATGATGAAAATTGTGAAATGTTAAAAGAAGCTTTCATTGATTTGGTTCCAAATGCAAGAGGAATTATAAACCAACGATCTCTAGCAAAAAAATTAGCGCACTATAAGGATCGTATTGAAAATGGGTATCGCTTAGAACAAGCAGGACTTTATCAAGGGACCAATTTGTGGCGCGTTAAGAAAGTAAATAATAGTTAGTGGAGATGTGGTTGTGGTGGATTTGTTTTTCATAGATTTTGAAAAAATACTTTAGGACTTTTTTCTGTACCAGTGATTATTAGATCCACCAAACCAACACATCCACCGTTTAAAGCAGGGGGATTTTATGAATTTTATTAATTTAACTGAACAAGCCGGTTTAAACCCAAAATGGGTTGCCGGCACAAACGGTGGTGAGTATGCAACCTTTTGTCCTGAATGTGGCGGCAATGATCGTTTTAGAATATGGCCAAATAAACAAAATGGAAAATGTGCCGGTAGTTATTGGTGCCGCAAATGTAAAATTGGAGGTGACAGTATTAAATTTTGTAGAAAATATCTTGGAATGACTTTTAAAGAAGCTGCTCAATGCGTCAATGCTACAATGTCTGAAAAACCAAACTCTTTTTTTAAAATACGGCGGCATTTCACGCCAGTAAAAGTTGAACCACGATCAAATTTGTGGTTAGAAATGGCAAATGCATTTGTTGAAGGGGCACATAGGGCAATTTTTCAAAATTCAGAAGCTTTGGAATATCTAAAACAACGGGGTCTTCCACAGGAGGCAGTTATAAGATACAAAATAGGTTATAACGTAATTGAAAGTTATCCCAATAGAGAAGATTGGGGATTAGTAGAAGCTGAAACTAAAATTTGGTTGCCTATAGGAATTGTTATACCTGCAATTGATCCGCTGGGTAATATTACAAAATTAAAAATAAGAAATGCAAAGTGGCAAGTTGGTAGCTCAACCCAAAAATATGTAGCTGTTGGAGCTCAAACAGGATTAAGTATTGTAGGTACCACTGCAAATAAAGAAGTTATGGCTGTAGTTGAATCAGAGCTTGATGCTTATGCGCTTGATTATGCAGTAGGTGATTTTGTTATTGCGGTAGCAGCGGGTAACTATGCAAAAAAACCTGATGTTTTATCTGATCATTTGGCAAAAAAAATGCCTAACTTATTAATTTGTTACGATAATGATGAACCTAAAAAAGAAGGTGATGTTCCGGAAGGCCTAAAAATGCTTCAACAATGGCAAAGTTTATATCCTCATGCCAAAGCTTATCCTACACCCATTGGCAAAGATATTGGTGAGGCAATTGAAATGGGCTTTGATGTACGTAGTTGGATTTTAGAGATGATACCAAAACAAAATAATGTTAAAAATAGTAGCTTAGAAGTAGCAAAAAATATAACTCAAGATATTGTAGAGCAAAAAATAGAAATCGCCACAAGCCCTACGCAGTCTACTGAAATAATTGACCCAATAACAGGTGAAGTTTTTGAATCGATCAATGATCAAATAAATAAAAAAGATTTTTATAAAATTAAACTTGATGACATTTCTGAACCAGCTGAAAAAATAAATAAAATTAAAAGCTTATTCGAACCCGATGATCCATTCAATTGTAAAACTTGCAATAAGTTTTCTAATCAACTTATCTATGGACAAATGGAAGTTTGTAACTGGGATTGTTATTTAGTTGAGTTTCAAAAACAAAAGAAAAAATTAATGATAATGATTTAGATTCTTTTAAGCATATATAAGTAATATGATAATATATAATACTGACATATGTTTTGATGTTGAAATAATATTCATTTTAACTTATGGAGATAAAATGGCAAAAAATAAAACTACAGCTTTACCCGCACAAACTCAACTTTTAGTCGATGCAATAAATTCTGAAAATCCTGAAACAACTAAAATGTTAATCAATTCTGCAATGAAAATTATTTATCCTGATATAAGTGAATTTGAAAATAATGATGTTCAGGTTGTTGTTGATATGATACGCAGCATGCAACCAAAAGATACTGTTGAATGCATATTGATTTCACAATTTATTGTGTGTCACTTAGAAGGCATGAAAATATTGTCTGAAAGTTACTTCAACAGCAAGGGGCATGGAATGATGATGATTCGATTAAGTCATTCTACTTTAGATCAGTTAGAACGTTATAGAGGTAAATCTGCACCAACAACAAATGTAAATTATAACACTTTGATTCAGGGTAATGTTCAAGAAAAAAATGGAGGATAGGACATGGCCAGAAGAGGTGAAAATTTAAAGCAGCTTCCACGCTGCGGTGCTAAACCTAAACCAAGGTCACTTAGAACCTATCCTTGCAAGCAAGCGGCTATGGTCAATGGTAGATGTTATTTTCATGGTGGTACAAGCAAAATAAAACATGGTAATTATTCTAAGGCTTCAGAAGTAAAAAGAACAGAACAAAGAAATATAATAAATCAGTTTAGAGAGTCTACTTTAGCTTTGGATAATTTAGTTAAAGGGATATAATGGCAACAAAAAAAAGTAAAAAAAATAATTCTGAAATTAAAAAGATATTTACAAAATTACCTCAAACCGATGAAGAATTTTATAAAATAGCTGATGACCTTGTTGAATGGTCAAAAAAAGATTCTTCATTAGAGTTTAATGAGTTTTCTCTTAGCCTTAGGATCATACCTGACAAATTTCTTGAATTAACAAAATTAAATGATTATTTTTCCCAAGCTTATTATTTTGCACTAGAAACAATTGGCAATAGAATAGAGCATTTTGCAAAAGCAGGTAAAATTGATAAGTCTTTTGCTTTGGCTATTTTACCATTATACAAACGTGATTATAAAAAATGGTTATTAGAGCTGCGACATAAAGAAGCAGGAAAAGAAAGCAACAAACCCTTTACAGTTGTATACCTAGAAAAAATGCCAAGCACTGGATTGGTTCCACCAAGAATTATTAAAGAAAATAAAGAACAAGATTTTGAAGCAACCAATAAATTTTAATAAGAGCGGGTAATTATGGTAACAAAAAAAAGTAAAAAAAGTTCTGAAGTAAAAAATATATTTGTTGCATTGCCTGAAACAAAAGATGATATACATGCATTGGCAAATGAGTTAGTTGAATGGGCAAAACAAGATGACACTTTAAATTTTGATGATTTTGCTCTTGATAGATTTTTTCTTCCAGATGAATTATACAAACTTACTGAAAACAATGAGTACTTTGCAAAAGCCTATAATATCTCTTTAAGAATAGTTGGCAGTAGATTAGAAAAGTTAGCATCTATGGGCAAGTTAGATAAGGCATTAGTTTTAGCTACAATGCCATTATACTCACCTGAGTATAGAAAGTGGTTATTGAAATTAAGACTTAAAGAAGAAGTTGCTGGAGACGGCAGAGCTATTTTTAATATTGTTGAGTGCGCTCTTTGTAAACCTGATTGTCCTCGTAGAAATAGAGATTTATAGCCATAAAAGTGCTCATATATATTGTATAAAAGAATATGAGCACTTTATAAATATCAGAATTGATCTATTGTTTTTTTGCAGATGCTTCTCTGCACTTATCAAATGATTTCTTTGTCAAATAAGCTAATAAACAAGTTGCGGTTAAACCAATTGCACCTATTTTCACAACAGGTGAATTTATATCACCAATCATATTGCTAAATGCACGTTCCACATTTCCGCTTGCTTGTTGAGCAGAGCCGGAAGCTCCCAATGTTAAAAAAAGTGTGAGCATTGCAGATCCAGCTGTTAAAACAGCTGTGCCAACAGCTGCACCAACTGTAGAAGTTCCAGCAATAACAGTTGCTGTGCCATAAGCTGCCTTTTTACATTTTTTATTTGCTGCCTCTATGTTAGAAGAGATATTTGTTAAACATAAAATAAATACTAAAACTAACTTTTTCATTTTGATTCCTTAATTTAATATTATTATGCAACTACGTCATTTTTTAAGTATTCTTCGCGATATTCTTTAGTAGGATGAGTTTTTAAAAAATTTGGAATATTGTTAAAAATTATAGAAAAAATATTTTTTGTTCTGCTATTCATTTTGTGTATTTTATCTAACGCGCTAATCAGAGCTGTAGGATTTTTTGTAATATTTATAGCAGTCAAATCAGCTTCTTTTTCTTGTGTTCTGTAAAATTTCGTCAAATACATCAAAGAAGGTAAAGAAATGATAGTACTAACCGTTTCTCTTATTATTTGATTACATACATTAAATTTAGTTAAATATGGAACTTCTTTTCCAAAAACTTTAACTGCATAATCCTTAATATTAAAGTGTTTATATAAATCAGGTCCATATTTGTTAATTAATTTATAGAGTATTAAACTGGTTACAACTAAAGGTACACCAACAGTTAATGCCTTCTTTATTCTTTTAGGAACATGCTGATGTTTAAGATGTGCTAATTCGTGTGTGACTATAGCTTTTAGCTCATCATAGGATAAACCAAATTCAGGGTCTTTTATTAAATCTTCACCTATTATCATTTGTCCGGCAGAAGAAGAGCTAAATTGTTGAGCGAAGGCATTTGCTAATTTGCCTTTAAAAATAAGTATTTGTGGTATAGTTATTTCTAACTTATCAGCAGCTTCTTTAATCATATTGTACAATATTGGATTATTAACTTTAGATTGTTCGTTTATCAAAAGAAATTTAATTTGATTATTAAAGACTGTTTCAGAATAGTAATCACGGCATAATTTATAATATGTTTCATACTCATCTTTTAATTGCTGAGTCATAGAATCTTTGTCAGGCGCTTCTTTTTGTATTTCTTGAAATGGGGTAAGAAGAATATCTTCAGATTTTAAATCTTGCTTAGCAAGTGCTAATCCTTGGAAAGTTAACAATAAAAAAAGAAATGTTTTTTTGAAGATATTTTGCATGCTTAACCCTATCAGAAGATTTTATGAAGTTGATAATCCATTATCTATAGTAATTGAAAATAAGACTTTTTCAATAAAATTTAGGCAAAAATGCTTTATTCGAGCTATTTTTTCTGGGATTTAAAAATATCAGGGAAATATGCAAATAATTGCAAATATGTTAATATGTATTAAATAAAGTATTTTTTCAGATATTAATATTGTAAAAAAGTCCAACTTGGGACATCAATGTAAAAACAGGTTCAGTATGGAATTTTTTAGAGAAATGTTAGATTTTTTATTATCAAGCAAAATTTATTTGGGTATTGGTTCATTCTTTTTAACTCTGATAATTGGTGAGCTTATTCAAATGAAATTGGTTCATATGAAAACAAGTATTAAAAAGGGTTTAATTGTTGGTTTTGGCTCATTTATGATCAGCATTACAATTTTTTATAGTGGTTACTTGTTATTAAAATATTTTGGACTATATGTTTAAAAGGTATAAAAAAATTTTGATTGCTTTATTAATAGCAATTCCAACATCCTGCATATTATGTGAGATTAATTTAAGAGATAATAAAATGAAGTATGATGCAAAAGAAGTAAGCTATAAAAATGAAACTACAGGCAATATAATTGCTGGAACACTTACATTGCCACATGCGCAAGGACCTTTTCCGGTTGTATTACTTATTGCAGGTCAAGGGCCGACAGATCGTGATGGTAAGGCTTATGGCACATTAAAATCTCTTTTTGTATTAGCTGAACATTTAACGTCTAAAGGCATTGCTGTATTACGTGTAGATAAACGTGGTGTTGGAAAATCAACTGGAAAATTTGATAATACTGTTACATGTCAAGATTTTGCAGATGATGTTCTTGCCGGTATTGCATTTCTTAAAACATGTAAAGAAATTGATCCAAAACAAATTGGCTTAATTGGTCATAGCGAAGGTGGTTTAGTTGCTACTTTAGTAACTCCAGAATCACGCGATGTTGCTTTTGTAGTTTTAATGTCCGGAGCAATAAAAAATGACATAGAAGGCACTATTGCACAAGTTGCTACACAATTACAGTTTGATCTAACACCTGCTGAAATAATTGACAGGGATAGTGTGATACGAAAGCATGTTCTAGAAATAATAAAATTCCAGACAAATCCACAAGAAGCAGAAAAGCAATTACATAAAGCTTTAGCAGATTATTTTGCTACATTGTCAGAAGGTCAAAAAAAAGAATTAGAAAATTTTTCTTGGACAATATCTGCAAAAAATGCTGATGGTTATGTGGCTTTTATGAACAATGCATATTATCGTTCTTTTATCGGTGATGATGCAATGATAAAACTTGCGCAAATTCATGTGCCATTACTTGCAATTTATGGTGAGCTTGATTTTATGAAACCAAACATTACGTTTATTCATAAGGCAATGGAACAAGCAAAAAACAAAGATTATACAATTGTGGAACTTCCAAAACTTAATCATGCATTACAAACATGTCAAACCGGTGCAATAATTGAATATCATACTATTCAAGAAACAATAGCACCTATAGCTTTGGACGCAATTTCTGATTGGATTTTAACTAGAATAAAATTGATGAATTAAAATAAAGATTAATTATGGAATTTTTTAAAGCAATTTTAGATTTTTTATCAGCCAACAACATATTAATGATATGGACGATTGAAACAATAATTCTAAGTCTAGCAATAATTATTATAAGCCTAACAATTGAAAAAAAGACTGCTTCGCAAAAATTGTTTGGTATAAAGTTCGGAATTAAACAAGGTCTTCTTATATCATTTGTTTGGTGCATAGGCCTTTTATTTGTTTATTCTTTAGCAAGATATTTTGGCTTGTTATAGAGCTATTTAAATATTGCATAACTGTATACGTAGAGGGAAATTTATGTGGTTTAAGAGACTTAAGCAATCTAAGTATAAAATAGTATGTTTAATGCTTTATACAGCCATTTTTGTATTACTTATTTATACTGCATTTCGGTTTTTTACTAACCTAAACATTATAAAGATTGATTCATTTAGCCAGGTTGCGCATGAATTACAAAATGCTGATAAAAATACATTAGTTGTTTTTGATGTTGATGACACTTTAATTGTGCCTGAAAGTAAAATTCTTTGGCCAAAGGTACAAGAAGCAAATAAAGAATGGGTCGACCAATGGTTTGAAGAATGTGCAAAGAATACACCACCACCTGAATTAGAAAAGTATTATGGTGCTATACAGATGCTCAAGGAAAAGCCGGTGCTTATTGAGCCTGAGATTGTTGAAATTATTAGAAATTTACAGGAACGTGGTATTAAAGTAATTGCATTAACAGCTATTGATACAGGAAAGCGCTCAATAATCCCATCTATGGCTGCGTGGAGATTTAAAACATTGCAAACAGTAGGTATAGATTTTAGTAAAACAAATGTTTCTAATATGGTATTTAATGAACTTCCGTTAGGTATGGATGGTAATCCACTTGTTTTACATAATGGAATATTATTCAGTAGTGTTGTTCCAAAAGGTGTTGTTTTAGGTGCATTTCTTGATCGTATGAAATGGAAACCTGAACGAGTTATATTTTTTGATGATAGCATAAAGCATATTAAATCTGTTGCGCAAGAAATGGATAAACGATCAATTTCCTTTTATGGATATGAATATCTTGGCAGTCAATATTTGGCCGGTGAGCTTGATAAAGAAGCTATAGCTTTACAGCGTAGTCATTTAATAAAGCATGAAGAATGGTTAACTGAAGATGAAGCTCGGGCAATGCTTAAAAGCATAAAATATACATAATTAGCTTATCCGTCATATTATTAATCAGTAAGTCTTGATAACCCTTTATCTTTACTTTTATTAAACATATAAAAGAATAATCCTAAAAACACTGCACCGTAAATCAAACTCAAAATAATGCTTTTTATTAAATAAGGTGTTGGATCAATTTGATTTTGAACATATGCACGCATGCCTGTAAAAGTATAAGTCATCGGCAAACAATAACTAATTTTTTGTGCCCACATTGGTAAAGTTTCAATAGGATAAAATACGCCTGAAAAAGGCATAAAGGTCCACATGATTACATATGCTATTTCTGCAAAACGAATACCGGAATAAATAATAATTGATAAAGCTAAAAAACCTATGCTTATTGCGGCCAATAATAAAGAAGGTGCAAAAATAATAAAGTTTTTAAATAAACTTATAATTGAGATATCATAAAATAAGCCAATTAATAATATAAGAAATGACATTAGCGCGATAAACATTAAAATTACGAATAATATTACACCTACAATCCATTCACTTAATTTTATCGGCGAAGCAAAAATATTGACTATATTATTTGACCAAAGTTCTTCCAATAAAGCTTGAAACACTTCCATACCTATTCGTGCAAAAGCCGACCATAATAATATTGATAATAAAAATATTATTTGTACGTTATATGTACCTTGGATAGCTTGCATGTATTTACCCACAAAGCCCCACATTAGAATATCTAATGTTGGCCAATAAAAAACAAATAACAATCTGTTCATGTAATTACGTATTAACCACAAATGTCGAAGTATTATTGCACTGATTGGTAAATAATTCATATTATTTTCTTTCTTGGTTGGAGCTTTTTGCAACGCTCAAAAAATAATCTTGAAGGTTTGGTTTATCTATAGAAACATTAGTATATACCACTCCTGCATTTGCAAGTGCGATTAAAGCAGAGCCTATATTTGATTCATCAACTTCAAAAGAAAACTCGTGTATGTTTTGTGTGTAAGATAAATTTTCTTTTTGTGCATATGCAATTGCATTTTCAAAGCCATTAGTAATAATAAGGTGTACATGAGCCTTTGAAATACTTGACGCTAAAGCTAGCGGTGAATTGTCAGCAATTATTTTCCCATTTTTTAAAACCAATACTCTATCACAAACTTGAGTAACTTCATCCATATTGTGTGAAGTGAAAAGCATGGATACACCAAATTCTTTTTTTTGTTTTAAAATAAATTCTCTAACTTCTGCTGCTACATCAGGGTCAAGAGATGCAGTCGGTTCATCAAGTAAAATTATTTCAGGATTTGGCAAGAAAGCTTTTGCAAGCATTATACGTGTTATTTGTCCGGCTGATAATCCTATGCAGCTTTTGTCGCGCAGGTGCCATATATCAAAAAGCTTTAATAATTCTTCAATGCGTTTAGATCTTTGTGGATCTGGAACATTATATAATCTACCCGCGACATCTAAATTTTCCCAAACTTTAAGTCGACTTGGCAATTTGATATAGCTACTGGCAAATGTTACTTTTCTTAAAATTTCTGATCTATTTGTTGTAAAACCTTGTCCAAAATAATTAATTTCACCTTTGGTAGGATTTAAAATTCCAAGTAACATTTGGATAGTTGTTGTTTTTCCTGCACCATTGGGTCCAAGAAAGCCAAGAATTTCACCTTTTTTTAATTCGAAAGAAATATCATCAACTGCAGTGTATGTCTGCTTTGTTTGAAATGGCCATAGGCCTGATGTGAATATTTTGGTGAGATTTTCTACTTTTAGAACTGGCATATTAAGCCTTTAGTATTGATGAATTATTAATAATAAATTATCTTTATATTATCACATAAGGATTAAATCTATGCAAAAAAATAAAAACCATTTTGGCGTTTACGCAATTATCTTAAAGGGTAATAGTATTTTACTCATTAAAAAAAGTAGAGGTCCTTACAAAGGTAAATTAGACTTGCCTGGTGGCAGACCAGAACTTGGTGAAACCCATTTAGAAACTTTAATACGAGAAGTTATTGAAGAAACCGGTGTTGTAGTTCAGCAAGCAGAATTATTTAATAATTACAGCATTACTTTAAATTATAATAATGAATCTGGAGATGAAGAAAAATTTTATCATACAGGCGTTGTGTATTTAGTTAAATCTTATGATGATAATAAATTATTAAATGAAATGCATATAGAAGATTCTTTGGGCGCACAATGGTTTGAAATTAAGGATATAAAACAAGAAATATTAAGTCCTTTTGTTTTTTATTTTATTAGTGAAATTGAAAACAAATAAATTAAATTAAATTTAATCTTCAATTATTTCAGGCTCATAACCAAGATCGTTATCTATACGATCAAGCTGTTTATTTTCAGGACATTCTCCCATAGCAGCTAAAAAATTTTCAAATTTGTTCCATCTTTCACAGACTTTTATTCCTCTATCTGTGTACACAGATCTATCTCGTTCAGTATAACCTCGCACTCGTTCTCGCATTCCACACCATTTTTTATATGTAGGTGTATTACTTAATAAATGTTTTTTATTATGAGTGCCAATGCTTCTCATAGTTGTTGTTCCAGCACAAGATTGGCATTGCTTTGATTTTCCTGAAGTTAGCGAGTATCGGTTTAGATATTTTTCAACACCACAATCACAACGAACATGATATAATTGTGCATAATATTTTTCATCTTGCTTATAATAATTCAGTACAGTCCATTTATTAAATTTTTCACCATTTGTAAGCAAAGGTT
>Ga0206812_1157_pt1 | contig 11563 bp, 11 predicted proteins | sample Alteio_BWOrgCont_54_FD_152912 | JGI IMG/M metagenome (GOLD analysis project Ga0206812, IMG submission 152912) | Enriched cells from forest soil in Barre Woods Harvard Forest LTER site, Petersham, Massachusetts, United States -... | ecosystem: Environmental > Terrestrial > Soil > Temperate forest >... | reverse complement strand
TAATTATACAAGGGATGATTCTGTACAATTACGCGATTTCGCCAGCTTTATAAAACCTGACAGCTTAACAAACCCTCATGCTCAGCACGTTGACCCTGGCTATGGGCGGGTATTCAATGCGATGTCAGTTGATCTCGACAGTGACGGAACTAATGAAATAATATGTCTGCTGGGCTGGGATGTCTATTACCCGGTATTATGCGTGTTTAAGCAGGAAGAAGGGGAATGGTTTCTGGTCTATAAGGAAGATATAAGCACAGTTAGGGGATCATCACCTTTGTATGTCACCAATAATTTCTCCAAGAACAAGGTGTTTTATTTAAAGTATGTAGACGCTTACGGCAGCGGTGTCTATGAAGATCGATGGAGTTTTTATAAGCTGATCAACAACCGGGTTTATAAATGTCTTGACCTGCTCAATGAAGCACAAGGAGTTGGTGGGATTAGGATAAATGAGGAAGTGAAAGCGAGTTTCGAGTTTAGTGGTGATGATACTGATAGAATATGGGTTGGATATAAATATAATTTTTCTCCCGGTTTTCTTGACGGCAAGTGCTGCGATTGCTGTTCAAATGAAGATGTCCCGCTGATAGCGGGAGATGGGAGTGTGAATTATAAGTGGGATAAGAAAAGTCTAACTTATAAGCTTGACATTCAGTCCTATCAAAATCAAATTGACGATTTGACAGCAGAAAAAATAGCATGTTTTGGAACAACAGTTGAGGATACAGTTTTTGTAAAGGCTTTTAAAACCCAAATAGACGACAAACTTAAAACCGGTACACCGTTACAAAAAAAACTTCTGAAAAGATATATGGCGATGGTAAAGCGGGATAAAAGCTCTTCACGATAGCGCCTCAAAATCGCATCTCGTAAATCCAAAATCCCAAATAATTATCCCCATTTTTGTCTGTGCCCTCAACAGACCATATCCGCAAAGCATTTCCGCATGAGCCTACCGGGCAGCAGCTGGAATTATTCAACCGTCTGCACACCTTTTTATTAAGCGATAACGGCTATGAGTGCTTCATCATGAAGGGTTACGCCGGTACAGGTAAAACGACAGTATTGGGCGCGTTGGTAAAAGCGCTGAAGCATTATAATTATAAATCCGTGCTGCTGGCACCAACCGGACGGGCGGCTAAGGTAATTACCAACTATTCGGGCCGTAAGGCTTTTACTATTCATAAACGCATCTACCGTAAAAAATCAGCGCTCAATATTGATGACGCGTTCAGGCTGGCGGATAATTTGGCTGTGGATACGCTGTTTATTGTGGATGAGGCTTCGATGATCTCGGATGAGTCGGCAGGCAATATGCGCGAAACTTTGCTGCACGATTTGGTGAGCTATGTGTACAACACCAAAAACTGTAAGCTGATGCTTGTGGGCGATACAGCACAATTGCCGCCTGTGGGAGCTGATTATAGCCCGGCTTTGGATTTGGGCCTGATGAAAACCACCTTCGCGCTGGATATTTTTAGTTTTGAGCTGACGGATGTATTGAGGCAGGGGAAAGATTCCGGCATACTGTATAATGTAACCGCCATGCGAGATATTATCCGGCAGGGAAAAGTGGCAACCCCACGCATCATCACCAAAGGATACAAGGATGTGTATCGCATGACGGGCGAACGGCTGGAGGAGGGCCTTAATTATGCTTACAACAAATACGGGCATGATGGTACGCTGATCGTTTGTCGGTCCAACAAAAACGCCAATCTGTATAACCGGCAGATACGCGGACGTATTTTGCTGCGCGAGGAAGAGATCACCGGCGGCGACCAGGTAATGGTGGTGCGCAACAATTATTTCTGGCTGCAGGAGCAGGAAGAAGGCAGTACCGGCTTTATTGCCAATGGGGATATAGCCCGTATCAAAAAAGTGCGCCGGTTTGAGGAAATGTACGGTTTTCGCTTCGCAGATGTGCAGCTGGAGTTTATTGATTACGCCGAAGACCCGGTACTGGACTGTAAAATACTACTGGATACACTCTATTCAGAAGCCCCGGCATTGGTACCGATAGACCAGAAACGTTTCTTTTTGGAAGTGATGAAAGATTACGATCATATCGCCAGCCGCAAAGCCAAACTGGATGAACTGAAGCTGAACCCCTACTATAACGCCCTGCAAATAAAATTCGCCTATGCGGTTACCTGCCATAAGGCGCAAGGCGGCCAATGGGATGCTGTATTTGTAGATCAGGGTTACCTGACGGAAGATATGATCAATATGGATTTTTTGCGGTGGTTCTATACCGCCTGTACAAGGGCGAGCAAGGAATTATACCTTGTGAATTTTAACGACCGGTTTTTTTCGAAAGAAGTTACAGATTAACACTATAGCTATCGTAATCATGTTATTTATGCTGAATGTTTGGTTTGCAAAATCATCACCGGGTACTCATCCTGATGATACACCGGGCAAACTGCTACCTGTTGCTGTTTAGTAAACAGGCTGATCACCTTTATTTTTAATAAAGCCAAAATAAAAAGCGGGCCATAATATATATATCTTTTTGACATGCGCCTGGGCTCTTTCGCCAACCGGATGAACCATTCTAAACCCAGATCGATCCAAAATTTAGAAGGACGCTTAATTGTCATTGCATAAAAATCAAAAACCGCACCTATGGGGCAAATGATCTTTACATCTAATAGCTCCTTATGTAAGTAAGACCATTTTTCTTGTTTTGGGGCAGTCATACCCACAAATAAAACATCCGGCTTAAACGCGTTAACCGCGTTGACCATATCCTCATTATCTTGTTCGGTAAATTGATCTTTAAAAGGAGGAGAATAAACACCAACTTTGATATGGGGATATTCCTTAGCCATGCGTTTCTTAATGGCTTCTAATATTCTGTCAGCCGAGCCTAAATAAAAACAGCTTCCACCCTCTGCGTTTAATTTCTTAAGCAAATGCTGGTGCAGATCATACCCTGTAGTTTTCTTTACCTTTTCGCCTCTCAGCATCTTGATCATCGCCACAACCCCGATCCCGTCAGGAAGTAAAACATCCGACCCCATTAACGCATTTTTAAAATCTTCATCCTTTTCAGCCACCATATAGGAGTATTGATTGATGGTACTGATAAGGCATTTAGAATTAAGCATTAACTCATCAAGACTGCAATCCAATACAGAATAGTCAAGTATCTTGACCGTTGGATTGCTGAATAATGTTTTAAAAGTAAATGCTGACATAGGAATTTGCTCTATATGTAAATTATTATACAAATATCCGGCCCATAATAATTTTAAGTCCAAACCGACACCGTTAAGGGTGTTTTTGTTAAATAACACTTAAACATCCGGGGTCACTGTAAAAAAAATTCCCCAATTAGTGTAATGTATACGCATTGTTAATGTTTATTGTTTAAAACGAGGCCACCGCCATATACAGGATAAACGAATTAAAATCATTGTTTACAGAGACAGAGATGCTTTTAAATTCAATAAAGGGGGCTCCGATGGAGCCTAACGATCTAATTATCCATTTCTCTATAAACAGGGTGCTCATCCTGAGCATTTTTATTTTTTAACATTAACCATTTAAACTCCATAGGAGTAACCTGTTTATAGAAAATGGCATATCCCCCGCTTAGGCTCCATCGGAGCCTCCTGAATCCAGGTTATTTCAATGCGTTTGCCTTACAGTTATATAAACCCGATACAACCCTAACCAAATAAATCAGCATATTTGGATATGAAACCTGTCGCAAGAATTTTTACCGCTTTGCTGATCGTATTACTATGCTCATCATGGGGTTTCTTTGCGCATCGCCGTATCAACCGCATCGCGGTGTTTACCCTGCCGAAAGGAATGGCGCGTTTCTACCAAACCAATATTGATTTTATTACCGAACATGCCGTTGATGCGGATAAACGCCGTTATGTGGATTCGTTGGAGGCACCGCGGCATTTTTTAGATGCCGATCACTACGGTAAAAGGCCATTTATGAAACTACCCGTAAAATGGAAAGAAGCGGTAAAAAAATATACAGAAGATTCCCTAAAGAAATACGGCACCGTTCCCTGGGAAATCCAATACCAGTATTACCGCCTGGTGGATGATTTTAAGAGCCATGATACGACTGATATCCTGAAAACATCGGCCAACATCGGTCATTATATTGCCGACGCTCATGTGCCCCTGCATCTCACAAGAAACTATAATGGCCAGCTAACGCACCAGGACGGCATCCATGCACTATGGGAAAGCCGCCTGCCGGAGTTGTTCAGCGACCACTATAATTACAATGTTGGCACAGCCCGGTATATTGAGAACCCCTTGAACGAGGCTTTTAAAATTTGTCGTACCTCATTTAAATGCGTGGATTCGGTGCTGCGGTTTGAGCGGATGCTGAACAGCTCTTTTCCGCAGGATAAGAAATACGAAATGGTAAAGCGTGGTAATAAAAACGTAAAGGATTATTCAATCGCTTATGCCAAAGCTTATAATTCCATGCTAAAGGGGATGGTTGCGCGCAGGATGCGTTCGGCCATATTGGAGGTGGGCAGTTTTTGGTATTCAGCCTGGGCGGATGCCGGGCAGCCAGATTTGAATAGGCTGATTGACAAGCCGATGTCAAGAACGGAAAGAAAAAAGATACAAAGAGAAGGTGCTTTGTATAGGTCAGGGAAAATAGTAGCTTTATCTAATTGATATGATAAGAAAAAAAGCAGCCAGCATCACTGATAAGAAAAATATCATCAGGTGGCGCAGTCATGAACCTACCCGGCTGGAAACCTTCAGCGATGCGGTATTCGCGTTTGCCGTTACCTTGATCATTGTTTCGCTCGAAGTACCGAAAACCTTTGACGAGCTTTTTGAAACGATGAAGGGTTTTGTAAGTTTCGCGGCTTGTTTTGGGTTGCTTTTCCTGATCTGGAACAGCCAGAATATTTTTTTCAGACGCTTCGGGTTAGCCGATAGTTATATCACTTTCCTCAATGGTGTCCTTCTTTTTATGGTGCTGATCTATGCTTACCCGCTAAAATTCTTATTCACATTGGTTTTCTCGGCAGATGGCACTTATCTCGACCACGGACAAATGCTACCCATGATAAAAGAGATGCAGGTCCCCACCCTGATGTATATATATGATGCCGGGTATATTATCATTTACATGCTGTTTTATTTCATGTACAGGCATGCTAAAAACAAAGCAGCGCATTTGGAGCTAACTGAATACGAATTATTTGAAACCCAAACCCAGATGAACGTTAATTTATTAAGCGCCATGATAGGGTTGATCGGTATAATAGCCACTTTTGTCCTGCCTGACAAAATAAAAGGCACATCGGGGTTTATTTACTTTTTAATCCCCCTTGTCTATTTTATCTGGTTCACCTACAGAAGCAGGAAAAGCAAAAAAATATTCGGGGTTAGCGGGTAGCCGCTTTTTTAGATGAGCTGTTTTTCAATCCCGCAATAATTGGAGGGATAATGGAAACCAAAATAATGGCTATTCCCACTAAAGAAAAATGAGCCTTAAAAAACGGCACATTCCCCAATAAATAACCTGCAAACAGGAATACAATGATCCATGAGGCTCCGCCTATGATATTGTAAAGACTATATCTTAAAAACGGCATCCGCCCCACCCCTGCCACAAACGGCGCTATTGTCCTGATGATGGGCATAAAACGACTGAATATAACGGCCTTGCCACCATGCCTGTCAAAAAACGCTTTGGTTTGCAGGTAATAATCAAGTTTTAATATCTTATTTTTCTCTTTAAATACCTTTGGCCCGAGATAATTACCGAGGAGATAATTTACGGTGTTACCGGTAAATGCGGCCACTATTAATATAAGGGCAAGGATATAAATATTTAGCCCGGTATCTCCGGCGGCTATTAACGCCCCCGCTGCGAAAAGCAACGAATCGCCGGGTAAAAACGGGGTGACCACAAAGCCTGTTTCAGCAAAAATGATCACAAATAATATCAGGTAAGTTAACGCGTGGTACTGACTTATAATGGTTGACAAGTGCTTGTCAATATGCAGGATAAAGTCGATAAGGCTTTTTAGTACTTCCAATTTTTTCTAAATTTTGCCCAAAAATAAAAATAAAACCCGGATTACCGGTTGGTTACTACACCGGCGCCAAATGCCAGGCTATCCGTAGTATGCCCCACCAGGCCATAAGCGTAAAGTGTGTAGGCCCGGCCATCCTGTATTACAACGTTTGGATGATCTTGTACAATACTTGTTGACCCTGTAAGGAATATCTGGAAATCATAAGTACCCGCCGGCAGTTGTACAAATGGCGTCTGTTTTAAATATTGCACATTTGTAAATGGAATGGAGGCGGTGCCATTGATCACCACATCAAGGCCGGATGAACGCGGGGATAAATTTATAAATCTTAATTTACCACTGCCGACTGTGGGCAAATTAGCCGTATCAACTGTTAAAACCCTGGTTACGCTGCTGTCGCCTGTTAAACCTGTTAAAAATAGGGTGTATTTAAAATTAGGCTTCAAAATATCATCCATATTAAAGATGTTCCCGGTTGAGATAACTGTTTGTGTCTGAGTTAGAGTTTGGGATGGCCTGATCTGAAACGGCGTATCGATCGAGCTAAGATAAAAGTACCCCGATGCTGATGGGTATATAAAGGATGACTTATTATAGATCTTAAAATCAATGTAAAGATCAACGGGGCCAAGGTTTGGGCTTAAATTGATAACCTGGTATTGTACATTTAATGTTGATGGACTGACAGTTGATTTACCACAGGATGAAATAAATGGCATAACCACAAAAATGCCGGCAAACAACGAAAGAAAAACCGACAAACCAATATTATTCTTGCTGATCATTTTAATAATCATCTAATTATACACGTTAAAGCCAATACCCAATGCCGAATTACCTGTTCCATTTAATTTACCATACGAATAAAAGGTATAGGAATAACCAGGGGTCAAAGCAATATGTCCGCTTATAATTGGCGTAGCTGAACCCGTTTGATAGATACTTATGGGCTTTAATCCGCTAACCCCAACCAATTGAAAACCGCTTACCGATTTAAAAGGCACATTAGTAAATTTAACCGTATCGCCAACTGCCAAATCAAAGTTAGTGGTACCCGGTGATGCGTTTACAAACCGTACGTAACAGTTAGTGGTAGCAAGGGTATCGGGTACGGCCAGCAATACATCTTTGGTTGAAAATGAGTTGACCAGTGTGCCATCTGTAATAAATAATGAATAATCCCCTGCCGAATCCAGTTTCAACGGTATGCTAAAAAGTGTTTGAACCGTATTTGTAACCGGGTTAAATAATTTTTTTACCTGGTAATTTTGTTGTCCGTCCGTCACGCTAAAATAACCGGATGAACCTGCGGGGTATAGATTTGAATTATTATTGAGCCTGGTACCGTTCAAATAAAAATTCACCGTATCGGTAGATGCATTAACGATATTCAGAAAAGCAGTTGAAGTAACTGTTGGCGTGTCGTTATTTTTTTTACAGGCCGATAAACCTACAATGGCAGCAATAAAAAACAGTAGCAGTAACCTCGTATTCATATTAGCTTTAAATGGTATTATAACTTGTAATACCCTGTTTTGTTATCAGGATGAACAAAAAAGTCCGGTTTTTACACCGGACTCTGGATTTGGATTTATAATTTAAGTTTACAACTTAAGCATAACTATTAAGCATTACCGGCATTACCAGCATCAGCACGTCTTCATTAACGTCGCCGTTTTGTGGTAATAATAACCCCGCACGGTTAGGAGTCGACATTTCGAGCATCACTTCTTCGCTGCTCAAATTCTTTAACATTTCTATCAAAAACCTGGCATTGAAGCCAATTTCCATATCCTCGCCATCATACTGGCAGCTTAAACGCTCGTGGGCCTCATTAGCAAAATCAATATCTTCTGATGAGATATTCAGTTCGCTGCCGTTGATCTTTAATCTTACCTGGTGGGTGGTTTTATTGGCATAAATAGCTACACGGTTCAATGAGCCTAAAAATGACTGACGGTCGATGGTCAGTTTGTTCGGATTATTTTGCGGGATCACTGCTTCGTAATCTGGGTAACGCTCATCTATCAAACGGCAAACCAAATTGATATTGCCGAATTTAAAGAAAGCGCTGGTACTGTTATACTCAACCGAAACATTTACATCCTCAGATGGTAATGCCGATTTAAGCAGGTTCAAAGCTTTTTTAGGCAGGATAAACGATGTTGTACTCCCTGCCTTAGCATCCAGGCGGCGATAACGCACCAGTTTATGCGCATCGGTAGCCACAAAGGTGATATACTGGCTTGATAACTGGCAATATACGCCTGTCATAGCTGGCCTAAGCTCATCATTACTTACTGCAAATATGGTTTTGTTAATAGCCTCTGCCAATACCGATGCCGGTAAGTTTACAGACGACGCATTTTCAACAACCGGTATCTTCGGGAAATCCTCACCATTCTCGCCGCTCAGTTTGTATTTACCATCACCCGCGTTTATTTCGATGGCGAAAGTATTATCATCGATATTGAAAGCAATAGGCTGCTCTGGCAATGATTTTAAAGTATCCAGTAAAATACGCGATGGTATAGCTATGCGCCCGTTCTCCTTAGCTTCAACTGTTAAAGACGTCGTCATGCTGGTTTGCAGGTCGGTTGCCGAAATGGTTAAGTTTCCATCCTTTATCTCGAACAAAAAGTTCTCCAGTATAGGCAATACGGTACTATTGCTTAAAGCGCCGCTCACAGACTGCAATTGCTTGAGTAATGTTGATGTAGAAACAATAAATCTCATATAGAAAATAGTATTAATCAACCAAAAGTATAAAATTTAATGAGCATACTTTCGCTTGCGGATATAATGTTGAAAAATAGCAAATATTAACACAAAAGCCAAAGGGATAACATTATTTATTACCTGCCAGTACAATTTTTGGCTGCGTACCAGCGCCCTATCCAGTAGCCGTATCTGTATCTCTTTTGTACGCAGTGCGATAAGGCCCGAATCGTCCGTCATGTAGTCGGCAATATTCAGTAAGAGGTTCTTGTTGCCATAGCTTTGCTGGGTGTAATGGTCGTAACCCAGTGGGTATGGCGAGCCATCGCTGGCTACCTGGTTCTTAAACACATCTCCATCGCTGATGACGATCATCTTGGTGGGCTTGCTTTCGGGTAATGACTCTATCTTCTCGGTCAAACCCTCTGGCAATGGTCTGTTCAAAAAGTCCGACTTAAATTTACCCTCCAATAATACCCCAACCGTTTTTGGCGGATTAAGGAACGCTTTTGGATCGGGCTCCTGTTCAACAGCCTGCAGCGAGAGCAGATAAGGCGCGTTAAACTTTTTATTATAAGGCGACGAAGTAAGCAGGATAGTTTTCTTAATGCCTTTTACTGCTAAAGTATCTATAGTGCTCACAAATTCCATTTTAATACCATCCAGATTCTTCACTACCGGGTGCTTGGATAATGGCATTATCACCGGGTAAAATAACCAGGGTACATTTTGTATTTGCGATTGCCCGCCCACATTGCCGGTACTTAGTGGTATCTGCGCAGCGCTTACATCAGCTATCAAATCGTAATTGATGCGCACACCATACACAAATAGCTGGTCGTCTAAATTTAATTGTTTGGGGAATGATAACTGCTCGCCACCATGCCCGCGCAGGCTATCCAGTTCGGCGCTTACCTGGTCAATGGTCCATAGTACCCGTCCTCCACGCATTACAAACTGGTCGAGCTTAAATTTCTCCAGTTCGGTAAATGGTTTATCTGGTTTGGGTATTACCAGCAGTTTGAGCTTTTCAAGCATTGCGAAAGGAATAGTTTTCAGATCTACCCTGTCAATCTCAAACCCATCCGACAGGGTCTTCATGGCATCATTCAATTGCAGGTCGGTTAACTCGCTATGCCCCTCTGTAAAGCCTATGCGTGGTTTACCCCCGCTTGCTACTTTTTTTATGGCTGATGTAAAAGCATATTCCAGGTTCTCAATCGAATTATTCAACTGCTCTGCATCTGACAGGCCTATCCGGGTCAATATTAAATTTACCACCAGGCTTTTATCACCTGCCTGCACCAAAGCTTCCGGGAAAATGATCTTTTGCGACAAGCCGTTATCCGTTTTCACACTCAGGTTCTGTGCCTTTATGCCTTGTGCATCCAGGCTGTCATACATTTGCTTTTGCTGATCAGGCGATAGTTTTTTGATCTGCTCCAATGGGTCAACAAATTCAAATTCAAGGTGGCTGTTGCTGTACGATTTTAGGTCGAGCAGCATATCACGGGTTTCGCTTTGCAGCCTTTTCATGCCCCCCGGCAGGTTATCGCCATTTAAATACACGGTGACCTTTATAGGTTTGGTAAGGCTATCCAGTATGCCACGACTTATTTTTGAAATGGTATAACGTTTCTCTGTAGTAAAGTCAAACCGGGTAAAGGTCATTGATGCAATAAGGCCCACAAGAATGATCACCGCCAAACCCCTTAGTAAACCTTTAATGTCTGCTGTTTTTTGTCTTTGTATTTTGATCACCAGCAGCGTTACCCATATAAAAAAAGCACTTAGGCACACAAAATAACCCAGGTCGCGGGTATCCAGTACTCCCCTGCTTACGGATTGGTAATGCTCGGTAATGCCCAAATGCTGCAAGCCTAAGTTTTGCAGGGATAAAAGGGTGCTTAATGAATCGAACCCGCTATAAAAGAAGAACGACAGAAATACAGCTATGGTAAATGCGATGATCTGGTTCTTGCTTACCGACGAAGCAAATAACCCAATAGCTGCAAAGCCCGAACCCAACAAAAATAAACCGATATAAGAACCAATAACCGCCCCGGTATCGATATTGCCCTGTGGCGTACCTAACTGATAAACTGAATAGTAATAAACCAGCGTAGGGATCAATGCAAAAAGCACCAGCAGCAAACAGGCGAAGAATTTACCCAACACGATCTGTACATCGGTAAGGGGGCGTGTGAGCAATAGTTCAAAAGTTCCTTCTTTCCGTTCCTCGGCTAATGAGCGCATGGTAATGGCCGGGATCAAGAACATGAACAGGTATGGCGCTGTGCTGAAAAGACTATCCAAACTGGCATAGCCGTAATCCAGGATACTGGAATCGGGGAATACCCATAAGAATAAGCCTAACACCAATAAAAATACGCCTATAGTAACATAGGCGACCAGCGAACTGAGGTAAGAAGTAATTTCTTTCTTTAAAATGCTATACACTATAAATATGGGCTGTTAACCGCCGAAATTACAATATTATTCGCTAATGCGAAAAGGGATTATGGGGTTGGAAGGTTGAAATGTTGGAAAGTTGAAATGTTAACCTGTTATCATCATAAACTTCACAACCTTATAACCCAAAACGATAGGCGAGTCTGATGCCGGTTTGCCTTAGCTGGTTGCTCCAGCTTTCGTACCTGAAACTGATATCTACCCCCTGCTTATCATTTACAGGAAGTCTTTTTCATAGATATCAATTATTCTTAAAGTATTTCTTTTGTCTGTCCGTCCGTTTTTTAGGCCCACTCTCTTTAGACAAAAGCGGACGCTATTGATGC
>Ga0206812_1156_pt1 | contig 11732 bp, 8 predicted proteins | sample Alteio_BWOrgCont_54_FD_152912 | JGI IMG/M metagenome (GOLD analysis project Ga0206812, IMG submission 152912) | Enriched cells from forest soil in Barre Woods Harvard Forest LTER site, Petersham, Massachusetts, United States -... | ecosystem: Environmental > Terrestrial > Soil > Temperate forest > O... | reverse complement strand
ATTTCGCCGGTTTGCTGGTCAGTCAATTCTTGCAGCGTCACGAGCAACCGCTGCCATCCACCGTCATCTCTAGTGGCAGGGTCTTGCCGAAAGAGAATCGCCAATTCCGCCGGGTTCAAAATTTCCGTTCTCATAGGGGTGACAATCACATCCATTAAGCTTCTGCCAGAATGATTTCGGAGAAATTCCCGTGCCCGCACTGCGGCCAGCGATTGAGCGCCGAGGGTCGGTAGGGGCGAGATTTCTCTTGTCCGGTGTAGCGTCTGACGCTACACGTGCCGATGCGTAAATTCACCATCTATTGTCTGGCCGATAGGCGGTGTGTGGTCCAAGAGGATGGCCAAGACGAGCATCAGGGGTTCGCGAACATCTTGCAGATGCTCTCCTACCTCAAGGCTCTGGAAGACGCGGACGGGGCAATCTTAACCATCCACGACCTAAGCACGCGATCGCCCTGGACCCCGGAAATGCCAACTACCGGCTCACCAAGGCGAATTTTTATGAAGCGCAACTGCGCTTCCACGATGCCAGCAAAGCGTTTGCCGAAGCGCTCGCCCTCGATCCAAACTTGACCACGGCGAAGGAACACGCGGCGCTCTGCGAGCGCCTGGAACGCAGCCGCGGCGCGGATGGAAGGTTCCCGCGGACCACTTTGGCGCAACTGCTGGAGGCGATGACGAAGGAGAATCGGCCCCCGGCGGAAAAGTTCGCCGTGTCGAAGCTGCTCGGGCGGGAAAACGACGCTTTGCGGGAGGTGTGGCTGGAGAAGTTGAAGGGTCTGCCGACGGGCACGATGTCGCTCGAGAAACGATTGGTGGTCAATCCGGACGGGAGGATGCAATTGAAGTTTGAGAGAATGCCCATCAGCGACCTTTCGCCATTGCGCGGAATGCCCCTGAGCGAACTGAATTTAAGTGGCACGCCCGTCGCCGACCTCGGGCCCCTGAAGGGGATGAAGCTGGAAACATTGAGAGCCGTCCACTGCCGTATCACGGATATCACTCCTCTGGCCGGAATGCCTCTCCGCGATCTAAACTTAAACGAAAACAAGATTACGAATATTGCACCTCTCGCCGGGATGCAGTTGCAATCACTCGAGCTGGCATTGAGTCCGGTCAAAGATCTTTCGCCGCTCCACGGTATGCCGCTGCACTTTTTGGATATCAACGGTTCCACGACCCAGGATCTGAAGGCTCTGCGGGGGTTGCCGCTGACGGTCAGATTGGACCTGACTGGTGTGCGCGCGATTACGGACCTAACGCCGCTGGCGGGAATGCCCCTGAAAATGCTCAAGATCTTCGGCAACGGTCTGATCACCGATCTCATTCCGCTGCACGATTGTCCCATTGAAATACTCATCATTAGCTATTGCGACCGCATTACGGATATATCCCCGATTGCCCAAGGGAAACTCCAGCGATTGAGCTTGGTTGGCTCCGGCAACATCGTCAACTTGCGCCCGCTCTCGGCGTGCACCGAACTCCGGGAACTCGTCTTGCCGCAAAATGCGAAGGACATCGAATTTTTGCGCGCACTGCCCAAGTTGAAAACACTCGGCTATACGGCGGATGTGGGTGGCGAATGGACGACGATGACGGCCGAACAATTCTGGAAGGACCACGACGCGAAAGCATCAAGCGCCGCGCAGAAATAAGGACGCCGATACTGGAGATGAGACCGCCGCGCGGCGGTAGCGGAGCAGGAGCATGGCTCCTGAGCAGAGCATCAGCACGGAGCTGGAGGGTTCGGGGGTCGGGATCACGGCTAATTGAAAACTCGCTGAACGTCCGTCGGGGCCGTTGGAAAAGTTCGCGGTCCCATTTATGTCCTCGGCAGAGTCTTGCACCAACGCAGTCAACGTGTAATCGCCCGCCGCCCCCCCAAGTGGTGAAGCTGAACGGACCGCCTGCGGAAAACGAGCCGTTTTGGTCCGCGCCAAATGCCGCGAGGATCTGCCCGGCATTGTTGTCATTCAACGTGACCTTGGTGGAAGACCCCTGAAAGACCGTGTCGCCAGCCGTCGTCACATCGAGCGTGAGGCGAAACGGCTCGTCGGTCGTAAAGCGAATGGTCAGATAGCTTTCCGAAAACACCGAGGCGATGCCTCCAAAGACCGGCCCAAGCATGGAAGACAACGAAGCGCTCTCATTCAACGAGGCGGTTATGTTGAGAGTTGTCGGGTTGAGATCTGTCGGTCCAAGGGTGATGTTGGAAATCTGCGAGGCGGAAGTGCTGGCACTCGCCTCGGCGACCGAAGCGTTCGAGGTAAAGCTCGGGTTGAAGAGTCCCAAAGCCGCACTATCCAAGGACGGAGACGGGCCAGATACCTCGCCGGTTCCCCGGGCGTCGGTGGAGACCGACGTGACGCGGTCGATGCTAACGATCGTAATCGTCGCCCCGGCCTGTGTTTGAAACAATGCCAGCAGGAGCGCCGGCAGGAGGAGTTTTCCGATGGATAGGTTCATTGCTTTCATGTTGTTTTCCTGGGTGTAGTGACTGGCGATGCGCGTTGATGGATCGGCGAAAAATCACCGGCAATTCGCCGGGTTTTGTCATTTTGCGGGTTCAAGTTTTTCATCTGTCGAACTTGTCCTGGGCTGGACTTCGCTCGGAAACTGCGCACATCGTAGGATGTCCACGCCGCGCGCCTATCGGGCGAACGCCCTTAATTGCGGCATCGGGGAACCCTTATTCCCACGACGGGGCGCGCTACTCGCTTTACGTTGCTGGTGGGGCGTCCCTAGTTTGACGACATGCCAGCGGACGCCACGAACGATAACCATTCGACCCATCTCGACGCCGAGATGGCCGCGAGCGAGCGCGAGCGACAACGCATCGCGCACGACTTGCACGACGGGCTGGGCCAGCTTCTCGGCGGCATTGCCCTCAAGGCCGAAGTGCTTCGGCAAACGCTCGCGGAGCAGGCGCTGCCCGAGGCCGAAGCGGCCGCCGAGCTGGTGAAGCTGGCGAACGAGGCCACCGCGCAGACCCGGCTCCTCGCCCGTGGACTCGACCCCGCGGTCCCCGCGCACGTCCCCTTCGCCGCCTCGCTGGCCAAACTCGCGTCGGACACGGAGCGGCTCTTCCGCGGAGTCGTGTGCCGCTGCACTGGCGACCCCGCATTTGCGCTCGAGTCGCCGCACACGGCAGAACACCTTTTTCGGATCGCGCAGGAGGCCATTCATAACGCCATCCGCCACGGCCGGGCGACGCGGGTTGACATCGGAGTTGCCGCGGATTTGCGCGAAATCACGCTCGAGGTCCGCGACAATGGCCGGGGGATCGCGCCGTCCGCGCTCGCGTCGGGGATCGGCCTTCGCGTCATGAAACATCGCGCCAATGCTCTCGGCGGATCGCTGGACATTCTGCCCGGTGAGGCTGGTGGGACACTGGTGCGTTGCCGCGCTCCCCTGGTCCCACCTCAGGGATCATGAGTGCGGCCCACTCCAAGGCCCGCGTTCTCATTGTCGAGGATCACCCGATTTTTCGCGAGGGTCTCGCGCAACTGATCAATCGCCAGAAAGACCTCATCACCTGCGGCGAATGCGCTGAGGCCAGGGAAATCGCCGCCGCGATCGAGACGCACAAGCCGGATGTGTTGCTGCTGGATCTGATGCTCAATGGCGCCGGAGGCATCGACTTGATCAAGCAACTGCACGCCCTTTTTCCGCAGTTGCCCATCCTCGTGCTTTCGATGCATGACGAGTCGGTCTTTGCCGCGCGCGCGCTGCGGGCCGGCGCGCTCGGCTACGTGATGAAGCAGGAGGCCAGCGACCACGTCATCTCGGCCTTGCGGACGATCCTCGCGGGAGAATTGCACGTCAGCCGCAAGATCGGCATTGCGCTCATGCAAAAAGCCATCGCGACACCGGAGAACTCTCCGCATGATGGCATTGCGAAATTATCGGATCGCGAGTTGCACGTCTTCGAGTTGATCGGCGCTGGAGTTTCGACTCGGGAAATGGCCCCGCGGCTTGGTATTAGCGTCAAAACCGTCGAGACCCATCGCGAGAATATCAAACACAAGCTCGAGCTCACGAGCGGGGCGGAGTTGATCACCCGCGCGCAATCCTGGGTGCGCGGCAACGGGTGATCGAGATTGCTGAACGCGGTTCGATGACTGTTTGCTTAATTGTCATCTCCGGTTAGCGCGTTCGATGTAAGTGGCACAAAGGAAATTAGTTATGTTTGTTCGACCGGTAAATGGGTGAGGCGACATGCACCGAATATGAGTGTATAAATCGACTAAGCGGCTCATTATCCCGCACAAAGTGTAACGAGATTTCCTGCTACGGCCCACTGTCTTCGCGACTGGTGGCTTTGAGGAGGTCACCTTTCTCGCGGCGGCAGGACGCATTTATCCAACTCACCTGACCAGCCACTAAACGTCGCGTGAGAGAACAGCGCTATTTCGCTGGATGCCGCGCATCGAATTCCTGCCAGAATTCCTCCGCGGTTTGGGCCGGGCCGCCGCGGTCATGATGAGGGCTCTCGAAATTGCTGTCCCAGCGTTCGGAAATGCGGACGAGTTGCCGGAGCGCATGCAACTGGCCAACATCGCTCGCACCGGTCGGAACGGCGAGCCATTCGATCGTTGGGCAGGAGACCAGTGGCCGAAGATCGGAAACGGACGTGCCACTGAGATTGACTACTTTGAGAGGCATACTGCTGAGAGAGGCAATGCTCGAAAAGTGATTGCCGCTGGATTCGAATTCGACCAACGGCAGACCGGCCAGCGGTGCGAGATCGCGGACCGCGGTGTTCCAGCACCACAGCACTGCGAGCTGACGGCACTTGGCGAGCGGCGCCAGATCGGCGATGCGCGTGTTTTGCATTTTCAATTTCCGCAGCGGCAGATCCGCCAAGGGCGAGAGGTCGAGCACGCTGCTCCCACTGATGTCGAGCACGCTGACCGGCAATCCGCTCAAGGGGGCCAGGGTCTTGCAATCCGCGCCGGTCATGATCATGTCGAGCGTTTCATCGGGCAAGACCTTGATCGAATTCGCGTCGGGCTTGGTCAGACCGGCGGCCACCAAAGCAGTGCGCGCCTTTTCGATCAACTTGACGTGCTCGCGGTCGCGATCGTCGCCGAGGCCGAGCTTCACAAAAAATTCCTCCGGACTGGAGCGCGCTTCGCTGCCCAGGGCAATGCTTCGCAGTTTTACGAGCCGGTGCAACGACGCGACATCCTTCACCTCGCGCGGAACCACCACCTCTTCCAAATCCGGACATTCGGCCAGAAACGCCACGTAGTTGATGGTGTCCGATGACTCGAAGTGCGCGGATTTCAGGGGCATCGTCCGCACGGCGGAGATGTCGCGGAGGACGTAAGCGCTCGTCGCGGTGATCCGTTCGATGGGCATACCCGCAAAAGCGTCGAGCGTCGTGAGGCGTGTTGCCCCGACGTTGAGATCCTTGATGGGGCAGTGTTTTAGCGCGGAAAAGTCAGCGACATGGACCTGGTTCAACACGCAGTGCTCCAGCGGCACTCCAGCCAGCGCCGAGACATCTTCGACATCTCGACAGCCTGTCAGGTCGATCGATTTGAGCGGCATGCCGTGCAACGGGCTGAGGTCAGAGATGGGCGCGCCGTTGGCAGTCAAGGCCACCAGCCGCATGCCGGTCAACGGACGGAGATCGGCGACCTGCGTCCCCGAGATGTTCAGAGTGGAGATGGGCAGCCCTTTCAAGATGCTCAGGTCGCTGATCGGCAGCGGATCGAGCGCCAGATAAATCGTTCCGTCGGTCTCGTAGCGAAGCCGCTCGGTCTCCGTCTTCTTTCCCCAACCTGGGAGTTTTCGCAAGGAGTTGAAGAGCGCCTTGACGCGTGCGTCTGTGGCGGTCCGGCTCAGTCCAAGACGCGCGGCGACGGGCACATCCTGGGTGGTGCGCTGCTCCCGGAGCATCAATTCGTGCAAGGCCTTCAGGCTCGGATCGTCGAGTTCCGCGTTGTTCGTGTTGTCGCGCAGCAGCCTCTCGCAAAGCGCGAGGTTGGCGGCGGCGGAGTCGTTCGGCCCCAGTGCCAGGACATTGCGGAACTCGGTGGCCGCCTCCTTGAGCCGGAGAGTGGCTTCCAGGACCTGGGCGCGCAGCAGGTGATAATCGGGATTCTTGCCGTCGATTTTTACGGCGAAATCGAGCTTCGTGAGAGCATCGTCGAAACTCTGCTGATCGATCAACCCCCGCGCCTGACCGATGAGCGCCGGCGCCGCGGCGCGCAGATCGATCAGGGCCCGCTCGGCCAGATGGCCTTCATTGACGACCTTGGCGGTGAAAGCGAGGCAGAGGGCCAGGCCGGCCGCCACGGCAATGGACGGACCTTTGTTGCGCTTCAGCAAGAGAGTCATTTGCTTCCACCGCCCCGCCTTTTCCGCTCCGGTGGCGAAGCCACCCTGGTAGGCGGTGATATCGTCCTGGAGATCCTCGACTTTGGCGTAGCGTTGCTCTTTATCGAAAGCCAGGGCCTTCTGACAGACCGCCACGAGGCTATCGGGCGGCCGTCCTCCCGGGAGGTGTGAGATAGTGGAGGATTTGGCTGTCGGAACGTCGCTCGCCGCTGGCGCGCCCGGATGCGCCGGGTCCACGAGCCGACCGCTGCCTCGCCCAGTCCGCTTTCCCTTTGTTCTTTCAGATTTCCGAGCGGAAGAGATGGGTGTGATGATACCGTCGGCGACCTTGCTCACAATCTCCGCCGGATGGTCACCGGTGACCGTGGGCTCGAGGTGCAGAATCTCAAAGAGGATTGCGCCCAGCGCGTAGACGTCGCTCCGGCCATCGAGTTCGTCCACTTCACCGCGGGCCTGTTCCGGGCTCATGTACTGAGGAGTGCCCATGATGCTGCCAGCCATCGTCCCACCAAAACCCGGCTCGGCGGTGCGGGCGCTCATGACGACGGAACGGCCAAGATGGGTCGGGCGCACATCCTCTCGCAAGCCCTTTTTTTTCCCAATCACCTTGGCGAGGCCCCAGTCCATGACGAGCACGCTGCCGAAGTCGCCCAGCATGATGTTTTCCGGTTTGAGATCGCGATGGATGACTCCCTTGGCGTGGGCGAAGGCGATGGCATCGCAGACCTTTTGGAAAATGGTGAGCAACGTCGCCAGCGGATATTTTTTCACCGTCGCCTTGACCCCCTGATCCATGAGTTCAAGCACCTTTTTCAAGGTGATTCCCCGGACCATCTTCATGGTATAGAAGAGTTGCTCATGTTCATCGACGCCGAGTTCGTAGATGGGCACGATGTTCGGATGGTCGAGTTGGCCAGTGATCTTGGCTTCGTCGATAAACCGGAGCACGTCGCCCTCGTCGCCGGTCTCGAGCATGACCTTCATGGCGATTTTGCGGTCCAGGGCCGTCTGGCGCGCATCCAGGATCGCACCCATGCCTCCACGAGCCACGACTCCGCCGATGGCGTAGCGTTTCGCGGCGAGCACTTCTTCGGGCAGAATACGTCGAATGGCCGCTTGGATCGGCGCGAGGCTCACGCCCTCGACGCTGGGCGCCCGTTGGCGGTGAACTTCAAGACGCACGTCACCGAGGCGAATATTTTGGTTTGGATAAAGACGCGTTTGCTCCGCGACGGAACGGTCGTTGATAAAGGTCCCATTGCTGCTGCCGAGATCCTCTATAAGGAGATGGTCGTAGTGGATGGTGAGCAACGCATGCCGCCGCGAGAGAAGCGGGGTGTTGGCGTGAATCGCCACGTCTGCACTGCGCCCAATGACGTATTCACCTGGCGGCAGGGTCACGCGCGCCAGCTCTACGCCGTCGTGCCGCAGGATCACCTCCGTCTGAGGTACGTGCATGGACGTATAGACTGGCAAATCGATCGCCCGCTGGCAACCCATATGGAGCCAGTCGTGCAAATCCAGCCTCCTCGGATCGACTCCGATCTGATGGGCGACTGTGGCCGCCGGGAGCAATGGTTATGGATGTGAGCACGTTTTGGCTCGATAACCTCATCTACACGAAGCTCTCCGACTTTCCCGTGCCGCACGCCCAGGCGATCGCGCACACCCGCACTGAGTTTTTCGACACCGATCCGGTTGGCTCCACTTTCTTCGCGGTTATCCGCGAACCAGGAGATGCTGCTGTCGGAAACCGAGCCGCCGATTTCCCCCGGCGCGCATCCGGCAGAAGCGAGATGGTTCGTGCCGCCGTAACCGTAAGCGGGATTTGATTTGCCGGCGTCGTTGTCCTTTTGCTCCCAGTGGACGTCGCGATCGAAGTCCTCGGCAAATTGATAGGGATTGTGGATCGAAGGGGGTGGTGGCGGCGGAGTGGGTTTGCTCGAGGGATCGCCCGGCACTCTGTTTTCGATGCGCTTGAGCATGGCTTCCCGCTGCCTCTCCCGCTTCTCCGCTTTGCGCTCTCTCTTGGTCATGCCCTCGGCGGTGGCTGGTTCGCCCGCCGACTTCGGTTTCTCATTCGACGCAGGGGCGGCGCTCGGCGGCGCAGGTGAAGCAGGTGGCGCTGGCGGAACCGGAGCCTGTTCACCTCCAGCCGGGAGGGTAATCAACAACGCCCCCAAAGTAGCCGCAAAGCAACGCGGTATCATGCCGGGGGAACGGGGAAACTCCATTTGCCATGTTCCTCTCGGAATGAATCGGCGGATGAAACTGATGAAAGCGAATGCGGAGAATGCAACGATGCTGGCAATGACACTTTTCATCGCTGGCTTCACGGTTTGGCCGCGCTGTAGGTCAGGTCGTCCAGGTAGATTTTAACCTGGCCGCCGCCGGTCCCGATTCCGAAGAGACCAAAGCGGTCGAACAAGACGTTCTCCGGTTTCTGGCCGGCACGCAGATCGTGGATCACCGATTCGGACCCCAGAGTGACGCGGATCTGGCCATGGCCGTCGTTAGTCGCCGGGTCGTAGACGAAGGTCCATTCATACACCTGGCCCTGCTTGAGCACGGGTCCGGATTTGGGTTCGGCCCGGCCACCCGCCGTAGTCACGCAAGTGGGCAAAAAGTAGTGCCCGACGCGGGTGGGGCCACCGATCGCCACGCCGACAAAATTCCGCCCGCTCAGCGGATCTTTGTCGTCGGTCTTTTTCACTTCACTATTGAACCAGCCGAGCAACATGCCGGAATCCGGCGCTCCGACTTTCAGGACAACCCTCCCGCGGGCCTCGAGCCGGTCCTTCAAGGAAAAGGGGCCTACCCGGTCCGCGTAATAGGCGTAGGGGCTGCGCCACATGAGGCCGCCGATTTCTCCAGGCGCGCCACCCGCGAGTGCGGTCGGTTGATAGCCGAAGTCTTGGACACCGCCTTGCTCCGTGTTTTCGTATGTTTCGCGGTTGCCCACGCCGACCCAGCCCGGATCCTGGGAGAAATCCTCGGTCTTCCCGTTGAATTGCAGGTCGTCGAAATAAATCGTCGCCGATCCGCCCGCCTTCAGCATGTTGCATACACCGAAGCGGTCGAAGGTCGCGCCTTCCTTCCGCAGAGCGGGCGGCACATCGACCGTGAAAGTGGTGGTGAATGGAAACCGCGCCCGCGCTTCCTTTTCGGAGGCTTCGGGCAGCGTGCCGTAGTCTTGCGTTTTGTGCGTGTCGCTGCCGATGGTAAAAGTGAAACGTCCATTTCCCTCGGCGCCCTGCGGATCGTAGTCGAGCGTCCAATGGTAGCGCGTGCCGTCGGTCTTGAGCGTCGTGGGCCGGAATTTGCCGGGCAGATATGGCGTGATGAACGTGCCGCACGTTTGGTTGCCGTTCGTAATGAGCCGAACCGCCAGCCGGCCCCCCGTGGATCCGAAATTCAAATCCAGGCCGAGCGAGCCGATGGGCCGTCCGCTGCTGCCTGGCTGCTGCGAGCTGAAAAAGCCGAAGAAAACACCTCCGCCGCTGCGGGAGGGGATGGCGAAACTGCCGGAGGCGGAGAGCTTGTCCTCGAGGGTCTTTGCCGGCGCCAGCGCCGCCGCATAGGAGGCCGGCTTGCCGGCGCGTTGGATGGTCCCGCCCATCTCGCCCTTGGCTTTGCCCGCAAAATTCGTCGCGCTGTAGCCGAAGTCCTGTTTCACGATCGCGGCCGTCGTCGCCGTCATGTGATTATTGTATCCCTCCCAGCCGGGGTCTTTGTCAAAATGCTCCTCTTTCAAAACCATGTTCGCCGCTTGGGCCGGCAAGATCTCGGCGGCCGGCGCCGGCGGGTCACCTGCCGGCGTGGGATCGGGCCGATTCTTCTTCTTGGCCACGGCCGGGGCCACGAGGGCCAGCACGAGGACGGCCGATAAAAAAGGGCGGAGGAGAGGTCTCATAACGCGAAACGGGGGTTGGCGATGGCTGCGGAAAGCGAAAAGCGGGCCGGAACGAAACGCCTTCGCTTGGTAACAGCGCAATTCCCGCAAATTGGGACACCGATTCGGCGCGTGCGACCGAAATCGCTCCCGCTCGCAGAAGTGCGGAGGCGACGGAACCGAAGATGAATGAATTCGTGGCGGTGCTCCCGGTCGGCTCACAATACCGGGCAAAACCGCGAGGACGCGATCAAGATACTTTCCGGCAGGCTGCCGCTCGTCTCTCCCACTTGGCAAGCGTGCTCGGGTCAACCCCAAGTTCGCCCGCAAACGCCTTTTGGGTTTTCCCCTGGGCGGTGCGGAAGTTGACCAGCCGCTCAGCCAAGGAGGAACCGACTTCAAGCGGATTGAAGCCAAGGAACTGAACCACTTCCGCCATGTGGTTTATTTGCGGAAACTCGGTATGGCCCTTCTCCCAGTTAACCACCGTCATCGTGGCGCACCCGACGATTTCCGCGACATCCGTCTGTCGCAGCCCAAGATCAAGTCGGCGCTTGCGGATCATGTCGCCGATAGTCTTTGGGCTGGCCGGGTAGCCCTTCTTCTCTGTAAAGTAGGGGCCGTGTGGGCAACGAACCCCCCTTAATACCAGGTAGCAAAAAGGCAATGAACCCATGCGAATGCGGCTAGTCGAGCAACATGAAGTGAGCCCGACAGAGTCTACGCCGTGGATCGCAGGTTGATAGATACGCACGGAAGCATCGCGACATTGCCCGCGTATCAATCACTTCGCGTTCCACTCCCTTGTTCCACACATTGACCCATTCATGACTGGCTCTACGCCACCAACCAACATCCGCCACGGGGTCATCGGCGTCAGCATGTTGATGTCGTTCATTCTTTATCTCGATCGCATCTGCATGGGCGAGATTGTGAAGTCCGCTTCGTTCCACCACGACCTGGGCCTCACGAAGGAGCAGATCGGCAGAATTCTCGGCGCTTTCTTTTTCACCTACGCCATGTGCCAGGTGCCTGCGGGCTGGGCCAGTGACCGTTTCGGATCGCGGGCGATGCTAACCTTTTACATCATCGTCTGGTCCGTTTTCACCGCGCTGACCGGATTCATGACGGGCTTCGCGGGGCTGCTCGTCGCGCGGCTGCTCTGCGGTGTGTCGGAAGCCGGCGCATATCCCACATGCATGGCGATGATCGGCAAATGGATCCCCGTGCACGCGCGCGCAAGGGCCAGCGGACTGATTGCACTTGGCGGGCGCATCGGCGGCACGGTGGCGCCGTCTCTCACGATTTGGATGATCGTGACCATGGGTAGCTGGCGCTATTCATTATGGCTGGACGGCTGCGCAGGCTTGGTCATCGCCTTGATCTTTTGGAAGGTGGTGCGCTCGGAGCCGAAGGAACATCCGAGCATCAATACGTCCGAACTCGCGTTGATCGGCCGGCCGGAAGTGGAGAAGCCGCTCAACTGGCCGGAG
>Ga0206812_1155_pt1 | contig 11746 bp, 16 predicted proteins | sample Alteio_BWOrgCont_54_FD_152912 | JGI IMG/M metagenome (GOLD analysis project Ga0206812, IMG submission 152912) | Enriched cells from forest soil in Barre Woods Harvard Forest LTER site, Petersham, Massachusetts, United States -... | ecosystem: Environmental > Terrestrial > Soil > Temperate forest >... | reverse complement strand
CGAAACAAAATGTTTCATCACGGATTTGAGTGGCCGATAGCCATGCGAGTTGCGTTTGAAAATACTATGAAAAAAGAAGGCTGGAGTCAGGATTGGTTTGGTCAGGCCACTAGCGGAAACGAACCGTGGATGTTTTACCTTTCGGAAAAATTCATAGAGCACTGCCTCGTAACCATTGAAGGGGTTTTGTCTGGGCTGGGCGCATTCGTTCGTCGAAACGATTGATCGGGAGACTTACATGGCGTCTAAAGTCCGTCCCCGTGTTTTAGTAGCTGAGGCGAGTTACCCAAAGGATTTCTACAATCAAACTCTCGATGGCGTGTCGGCTCACAATTTACTTCAAACCATGCACGTACATGCCGAAATGCACTTGGTGATTACACCGCACTTTCTAAAAGAGGCCATCGAGAAAGCATCTAGGGAGAATTTCAACATAATCCATCTTTCTTGTCACGGCGATGACGACGGGATTGATGTCGGCCTACCTCGTAAGGATCACAGTCTTGTATGGTCAAAATTTGTTGAACTGTTTCAAAATGTGGAAGCCGAAGTACCGGCACTCGTAATGTCTACATGTTGCGGTGCGGCGAGCGGCATTTATAAAGCATTCTCGGTTTGTAAAAAGAGACCAGACTTCATATTTGGCTCTACTAAAGAACTTGGATATAGCAAGTATGCTGTAGCGTGGGCAATCCTTTATCATCGTATGGCAAGGGACGGGGTGTGCCGTGACACCGCTAGGCTCGCATTGGAACAGATAAATGCTGTTGTTGATAGAAGCTTTATTTATAGGCGGTGGAGCGAAGAAGAGGAAAAGTATCTAAAATGGCCGAGTAGCGAGTCAAAATTTCGCGTTATCGATATCAATGACCACGTTCAAGTAGAAGAAATCGTCAAAAAACTACACCGTAAGCGCAATCAATAACTGCTCCGCTGCCGTTAGACCTGCTCTTCGGGATGATCGCCGGTTCTCGGGATGGAGACGCTGAAATGCACGATCTCCTGCTTGTGCTGGGCACTCTGGTCAGCACCCTTGTGGGTGTTTGGTTCACCCAATGGCTCACCCGCGACCGAGAAAAACGACAATGGCGACGTGATCGTTGCCTAGAAGCGTATGCCGACGTTTTGCAAGGCTGTCACGATGTAATCAACGCAGCCAGTCAGTTGTACTTGGAAGAGTCCGATGAGTTCGGTAAACGACAGATCGTGATTGAAAAACTTGCGGAGCTTCATCGTGCTGAAAACAGAACAATGCTTCTTGCGCCGCCCAAATTTGAACAACCGCTGCTGGCTCTCGTTCAACATATAGAGAAGAAGATCGCCGTCCAGGCGGGCAAATCACCTCGGTTACCCATTGATGAATGGACGAAACTTACGACCACCGATGCTGGGGTGGTGGTCGGACAATTTGCTGCTATAGCCAGACGCGATCTTGGCTAGGCACAGGATGAATAGGTACGAACCGCCATGAAGAAAAGGAATTGGCGCATCAGGGGCCACGAGGGCTTTGAGACCTTCTTTGACAAGATGATCCCGGTCAGCTCTCTAACCGAGAATCAACTCAAAGATTTACTTCGATGCCTAACGGCAAAGGCAAGTCTATCTTTCGATGAAATTGTGGGAGCCTATGTTAAACGAAAAACTAAACTCGCGCATGAGTTTTTAGACGTACAACGGGCAGGTCCTTTTCAGGAATTCATGTGCGGTACGGACCCCTGTTTCACCGCGATCATCGTTGATGAACTTGGGAACCGCGTACCACGTCCTTCCTTGCCATAGCTCCACTGACCTGCTGGCTGCTCGGTAGGGCGACATCATCGCTGCCTTCTCGTACCGAGTTGATCTGCTTCGCCAGTGCGCCCGGTTCGCATGCGACAGGCTCCGCCGCAGCGCAGCGGGATGGAGATAGATCGTTTCTGGGCTTGAGCCGAGGGTAGCATCGCCGTCGCCCCCTCCCCATATTCCAGGTTGGATTGCTGGAGGATGGGCGGGAAGAACGACATGAAGAACCTTACGGAATTGCAGGCTGCGGCGATCAACGCCCGGCCCGTCGAGACAGTGCATTACGCGGGCGGCAGGACGGTCTTTTACGAGGTCGATCCCCGCTTTGACCTAGAGGAATGGAGACGCGCCTTAGCGGGCGTCTCCATCGCGAGAGCATCGGGTGCCAGTCTACCCACGGTCTCCAAAGGCTGACCCGGCTGCGCGATCGTAGGGCTTCTATGGTTACGGATATCTGTCGCGGCCATCGCAGTGATGGCACCCCCTGTCCGAACACCGAGTTGATAAAGGCGCATATTGTGGCGCGTGGCTTCGCCGATGAGGCGCGCGGTCCGTATTCGCACAACTGGCTCATATCCGATCAGCGGGTGAGCCACATACAGCTTGGCGTTTGGGATTCCGGGATTCTCTGCGCCACCTGTGACGGGAAGTTGGGAGACCTCGACAACTACGCGCTCTCGGTGTGCCGCCGATTTGCTGGCAAGCATGTCGTTCGCCCCGATGGTCTATTCGAGATGTCTGGCGTTGATGGCGATAAGTTCGCCACCTTCATTCTTTCGCTGTTGTGGCGCGCCTCGATCACCACTCGTCCGGAGTTCGCTAAAACCTCGCTCGGCTCCTACGAAGATCGGGCGAGAGACGTGATCTTCGGCGCACAGCGTCTCTCCGCGTTGCCGGAGTATGAACTGTTCGTCGAGCGGTACACGCCAAGGGGCAACTTCACGGGCGGCTACACAATGCCCGCCCGTATGACGGTCGGTCTGACCGGCTGGTACTTCGGACTTCTCGGTTTCCGCATTCTGGCGAAGCTCGCGCCGTGGCCCGCCGCCTATGCAGGCGAGGTCGTCAACGGCAATGACAAGCTCATCGGCTCATTCGTTGATTACGAAAGGACCACCGAGGGCCAAGGCATGACTGCCAAGGCGCGCCTGGAAGCGGCGCGCGATCAACAGCGGTCGTCATGCTGACTGCGTATTTCGACGACACCGGAACTCACAAGGAAGCCCCAGTCATAGGCTTTGGTGGTCTGATCGGCAACGAGGAGCAGTGGTATCTGTTCACGGGATCGTGGCTTGAGAAGTTGAAATCACCTCTGTCCGGCAAACCTCCCCTTAGACGCTTTCACATGACCGATTGCATGGCTCGTCAAGAGGAATTTCGTGACTATTCGGTCCCGGAGCGCGACGCGGTAATTCACGATTTTCGCCAACTAATCATCGCAAGCGGCGTGTGGGGATACGCGGTGGGAGTAGCCCGTCGGGATTGGGATGAACTGGTGAAACCATCGCCAGTATCAGGATGGTTCGGCGATCCGGAAGCATTTTGTTTTCGAGATTGCGTTGGTAAAATGTGCACGTTTGTCAGCGAGATATCGCGGGTAGATAAAGAGTTGTCCTTGGTGTTTGATGATCGTCCGCATCGTACAGAAATAAATGAATACATATACGGGCAATACCAAGCCTATAAGCCATTACGCGGGAATACTAATTTGTTGGGTCTCTCGTTTTTGAATTCGACGAATTTCGTCGCTCTGCAAGGCGCGGATATGTTCGCGTGGGAGTTTTTTGCCCACGCGAAGCAGTTGTTGCTGACTGACGACAACACCCCGCGACCACATGCGCAGCAGTTTTTCAACACTGGCCGATTTCACATGGGACTTGTAGATCGTCCTACTTGTGAACGGCTGGCTGGTGCGCTCGGGGTGCCGCAGGCGTGAGGACTCGCTGACGTGGTATTTATCCTGGAATGGCGCGCTCGACATCCTCTCCACCGTCATGGATTAAGCCTGAACTCGCGGCGCTCGTGAAGGCGGCTCCAGACGGCCCCGGCTGGCTCCACGAGATCAAGCTCGATGGATACCGGATGCACGCCCGAATCGAGGCGGGGTCAGTGAAAATCATTACGCGTCGCGGCAACGACTGGACCGACAAGTACCCGACGATCGCCAAGGCCCTCGTCGGCCTACCAACGAAGAGCGCTTACCTCGATGGTGAGCTTTGCGGCGTCCTCCCGGATGGTCGCACCGCCTTCAATCTGATCCAGAACGCGATGGAGCACGGCGACGCGTCTCTGGTCTATTTCGTCTTCGACCTCCTCCACCTGGATGGCGAGGACCTCACCGGATTGCCGTTGGTCGATCGGAAAGCGAGGCTCGAGAAATTGCTCGCGGGGTTGTCCGGGCCGATCCGGTACTCCTATCACCAGATCGACCACGGCCCGGCCTTCTACAAGATCGCATGCGAGCATGGTCTCGAAGGGATCGTCTCGAAGCGTGTCGATGACCGGTACGAGCCCGACCGGCGCTCCTGGCTAAAGACGATATGCCTGAACCGGGAGGAGTTCGTTGTGGTCGGCTGGTCCGATCCGGAAGGTACTCGGCATCGGATTGGTGCGCTGCTCCTCGGCTACTACACGCCGGACGACGGGAAGCTGATCTATGCGGGCCGGGTCGGCACCGGCATGCCGGTTGCTGAGCTTGAGCGGCTGTATGGCCGTCTCCTGCCGCTCACCGTCCCGAAGATGCCGCTATCGGAGCCGCCGCCACGCGGAGGTCGGTTCGGATCGCCACTCGTGCTCTCTCGGGTCCATTGGGTGCGCCCCGAAATGGTCGTCGAGGTCAGCTATGTTGAGATGACGCCGGACGGCTTGCTTCGGCATGTCGTCTATCTGGGTGAGCGGGAGGACAAGCTGGCCCGCGACGTAATCAGGTCGAGACCGGACTGAGCATCATCATTTACTCAGGTATCGAAATCCCGGCGGGGTTGGATAAAACCCAGCGCCGTCCTTTCCTCTCCAACGTCCCCGCTACCCGTATTGGACGGCCACTACGGTGCGCTTCGATCGCAACGAGATAATCTGGAGGGCTCAGTAATACCCGTACTTGAATATCTCCCAGGTCCTCGGCTGACCATTGGACAACCACTTCACGATCACCCGCAGTGGTTATGAGATCAGACGGATCGGCTTCCGTGTGGAGTCGGACGACACGGCCAAAAAGTACCTCCGGTCGTGTGGTCGGAGTCGTTCGCAGAGACCTCGCAGCATCCCGAGTAATCTCGACATGACGCGGGCCAACTTGGAGGTCCGTCCTAGCGGGCAGGTCCGCTTCAGGGGGCCATTCCGGGCTGAACGAGAATGAGAAGGTCATACCGGTCCGTGCCGTCTCATCGACCAGATCGGCAAAGTGCTCGTAGGCATTCGCGTTGAGACCTGTGCGTACGTCGCCGGTCAATATGGCGACATCCTCCCGACGCACGGCTTCGACGATATGACCAATACCCCGCGCGAGCCGCTGGACCACCCGCCGCTCGAAGGGTGGCGGCTGTTGAATATCGAAGAGCGCCGGGGCTGAATTCGGCGACACCGGAGACTCTACCGTGAAGCCGAAACTACCTCGGTAGGTGTGACCGAATTGGCAACCATCCGCATAGTCGATGGCCTCTTTTCTCATCCGGAGAAAATACGGTGTGGGCTCCATTTCCGTCGTCGCGGTCGCCGCCAGGAGGCCCTTGACGCCGCTAACGTATTCAGCGGCAGTGAGAAGATGGATCGTCTCGTTGCGGACAAGTTCATCCGGTATGCGCGACTGCACAAGGTCAAAACCGACCGCTCTCACTTCGATGATGATTTGATCTGGAGGTCGATCTTGAAGGTCCGACAACGCCCCGATGGCAGTCTCCATGCGGGCACGATAGTCGGGCGTGTTCGTGTCGCGCGGCAAGATGATCTCAACATCCTCGACGCCATCCCCGAATAGCACGTAAGTCTCGAAGTTGCGGCGAACATTTGTTCTGCCCTCAATGACTTGCCGCCGGATTTGCTCGTATCCATCTGGGAGCGCGATCGGACGAGGCCGCGCGTCGGTCAGTCGCCGCCAGCCATGCGCGGACAAATAGCGCCTCATCAGCCCGAGAGGCACACCCGAAGGGTCGATCCGAGTGTTCGGGCTCCTCATGGGGTTTGGCCCTCGCGACGGGCGCGCTCGGCGGTGAGTAGCATCGTCAAGCTATCAGGCGTAAGGACGTTATCACACGGTATGAAGATACGCTTTGTTGCCTCGTTATCCGTGACCTCGCCTCGCAGAATATACCAGTAACAGCAATGTCTCAGTGTAGTCTCCGTCGCCGTAGGTGCGTGCCATTCGGCTTGCGCTTTAGGGAGACAAAGTAAAATTAGAACTAGTGTGGTCTCCGCCAGCGATCGAGACACCATATCATTGTACGTTTTTGCCTCCAGGTCATAGACAATTTGTTGATCCCTTAACTCCCAATCCATACTGGCCTTTGCTTGAAACTCAAGCGGATGTCCTGACGCGACATGTCGGGTGCCGCGCACCACCACCGGCTGGAACCGTCCGTCCACACCATAGTCGAATCCGCTAGTCGGCTCGTATAGCACTCCGGCCATACCCGCGATGGCCTGGATGTGGGCTCGACACAGGCTCTCCTGAACATGCTGGATCGTGATCGGCAATTCAGGAAATTCCCTGTCCTGTCGGTGCCGATTTCCCCGGCATCTGCTTGAGATATCGTCCCTTGCGAGAGCGTAAGGCTGGATATTCCCTTCATGCAAGAGACCTGCCCATTTCGGCGCTTTCGGCAGCGGCTTCTCACGAGAACCAGCCTAGCACCTCGTCGAGCGAGCACGGAACTCGGATCACATGCCCGCCGTGCAACTGGATCATCGTCTCGTCGCGGCACTCGTCGGTGTCGTGGATGATCCCCACGGACTGCGGTCGCACCGCGTAGCGGATGCCGTCGAGCGACGTTATCAGGATGAAACCACCCGCAATCCGCTCGCCCTGAACAGCCATGTTGACCCCGGTCAGCATACGGTAGTACGTTAGAACATATAGCGAACATTTTGCTCCCTTCCCCCGGAGGTCGCAATGCTGTTTTTCGAGTTTCCAGAGGATGCGCGTTGGAATGATGAGCGTGACGCCGTCGAGTTCTCGGTGATCCTACGTCCCTACGAAGGCACCGTCCGGATCACTCGCCGGGTCTTCCAGGGGCTCCTCGACCAACGTCCGACACCGGAGCGATGCATGGAGGCGTTCCACCTCCAGCACACCCGGTTCGAGATGATCGCGGAGCGGAAGCTGCGTCGTCGTCAGTTGACCGAGGACGGCAACGTTGAGATCACCGGGCGTGATCTGCGCGAGAAGACCCCGCCGATCGGCCAGGGCACATTGTTCGCGACGGCCTAAGACTCCAATCGTAGCCCTTGCCGCCTATATAGTAGGCTAAACCGGCTGGGGGGCCACATATGGCGCGCGGAGACTACCTTTTTGTCGAGACGGACTCGTTCGCTGTTCAGGAAGGGCAGCGTAAGGGGATGCAGTCCGAGATAGGCTCGATGGAGGGCAACCGGCTCCTGAATACGAATGTCGATGATCTGGTGACCTACTTCAGCGAAAAGTTCGCGATCGACGTTCCTGACCTGCTCGAAGACAAGATGAGCGTTGACCAACGGGAAGCGCAGCGGGACGTGTCAGGTGATCCTCGCCGAATGGCATACCATTTAGGCCAGGGTGGTCCGGTAATGGTGTCGGGGACGGAAATAACGATCGATGTGCCCTTCTCGGGTGATCCAGGACTGTTCAAGGTTAGGCCAAACACGTTCAATCACTCGCCGCCCGCCGCGAATATCCACGGTAATACGCTGACGTTTCATATCTGGGGCGACAACCTGACGAGCGAGACAGTCAGTCAGCAGATCACGAAGTTCGTGGCCGACGTAAAGCAATGGCTGGATTGGCAGCGGAACAGCTTTGGCGGCTTCAATGAAGCACTCGCACGGGAAGCTCGTCAGGCGATCGAGCAGCGGCGGGCGAAACTTCTCCAGAACCAGAATCTTGTCGCCAATCTCGGCATACCGCTGAAGCACCGTCCGGATGCGCCGACCACGTATATCGCCCCGGAAGTAAGGCGAAGGCTCGCTCCGAAATTGCCGCCCGCCACGACCGGGACTTTCAAACCGGAGCCAGTCCTGGAGGAAGGTGAATATCAGCACATACTCAAGGTCCTTGAGGGGATGGTGAAGGTGATGGAACGCAGCCCCAAAGCGTTCCACGACATTGATGAGGAAAGCCTTCGCATGCAGTTCCTCGTTCAATTGAACGGGCAATACGAGGGACAGGCGACAGGTGAAACATTCAATTATGGCGGCAAGACCGACATCCTGATCCGGTCGGAGGATAGGAACATCTTCATTGCTGAGTGCAAGTTCTGGAGCGGTCCGGCAAAACTGACGGAAACAATTGACCAGCTTCTTGGCTACCTGTCCTGGCGAGACTCCAAGACGGCCATCCTGCTGTTCAACCGTAATCGAGATTTTTCGCGGGTCTTAGCCGCGATTCCCGATGTCGTCCGTGCGCATCCCAATTTCCAAAAGGAGGAAGCTCGGCGGAATGAGACCAGTTTCCGGTACGCCTTCCGTCACAAGGACGATCCTGCAAAGATTCTGCATCTGACGGTAATGGCTTTCGATATTCCCACAGCCAACTAAGAGCCGTCGTTTCCATGTGCAACGATTACGGAAATTACGTCGATTACGCCGATTACCTAGCCGCGTTCAGCCAGACCCGCATACCCGTCACATGGCCGGATGCGATCCCGAACCTCCAGCCGCGCGATGATATCTGGCCGACCGACAAGGCTCCTGTTATCCGTCGTCTTGAAGACGGGGCCAACGAGTTCTCCGAGATCAGATGGGGCTTTCCGCCAGCCCAACCAAAACGCCCGCCGGTCATCAACTTCCGGTCCGAAGGACGGCGGTTCTCGGTCGGTCGTTGTCTGGTCCCGGCGTCGTTCTTCTATGAGTTCACAGGCACGAAATCGCCGAAGGCGAAGTGGAAATTCACCAAGATTGGCGAGCCCTGGTTCTGCTTTGCCGGACTGTGGCGTCCAATGCCCGATGGCGGCTCGGCGTTCACGCTGCTGACCACGGAGCCGAGCCCGGATGTCGCGCCGATCCACGATCGGCAGATGGTGATCCTGGAGCGGTCGGACTGGTCGGCATGGCTCCAGGAGACCGGCAACGAGAAGGACCTGCTGCGGGCGCTTCCGGCGGGCTCACTGGAGGTGCACCAGATACGGCCTTGACGACATGAGACGACGATGTTCCTATTATGTTCGCATATCGAACATACAGTCATAGGAGCGCCCCATGTCGCTTTCCGATCCTGTTCCGCTCGCGGGCGACCGCGTCGGGTACGATGTCCACGAATTCCTCACCGCGCTCCGAGATGCCGATCTCCTGCAAGTCACATGGCCCGAGAACGGTATGCGGAAGGGATTTGACGTGTTTATCCCGCCGCTCTGCGCGAGCCCAAATACGCTCGTGCTCGATGTTCGCACCAGGAGGGAAGCGTTTGCGCTGCGAGCGGCCAAGATCGAGATCGACAACGGTAACTACTATGGCGCGTACCAGGAAATGCGCGCACTGGCCGAGCCAGGATCATCGGCGACGCATTGAGATGCCCGGCAATCCACGGGCGATCGTCGCGGAGGCCGAACTTCGGTTTCCCGTTAGGATCGTCATCCGGGTCCCGGAAGCCGGGATCGGCACCCGGTACATGCCGATGACGGAATGGCTAGACGAGAATTGCGGCATCCGGGGCTGGTCGATCACTCCGGCGGGGACGCGTGGCATCGCGAATGATGCCGTCGCCATCTACATGAACGGGCCGACATGCGCGGTCGCCTTCGTGGCCCGGTGGTGCGTTCCGGGTGATCCGCCGGGCTGTTACGAGTTTCGGCCAAACGATCCGGAACGGCGTGTTCCATACCCGCATCACAAGACCCCGTAGCCGCGCCAGCGGTACATTTCTTAAAGGCGGTCTGCGTGATTGCGTAAATACCGGATGATTCCATCCGGCACTTTCATACGAGTAGTCTCAGGATTCTACTTCGAGGGGAAGGCCGTCAAAGCTCGGACTTACGCCCCTATGACATCTATTCCGGTACCAGGACAGAAAGGCAACATTATCCCATTAGAAGTGGTCCCGGCGACGGATGGCTCGGGGACCTATGTGCTTGTCGTCTCCCTCCAGAATCCAGAAATTGATATCGGCACGGTCGATGTTGCGCTCACCTACAGCGACCCCCCGCCGCTATTAACGCCCAGCCAGACGACCGGCTTCCAGAGCGACCGCTATGGCAATCTGAACGTCAATATCAATCAACCGCTACCGATCGGGTCCAATACCATCGGCGCGGTCAACCAGGGAGCCGCCGGTTCGTCGCTCTGGAAAGTCGATCCTTCAGGCGTCACCTCGCCGGTGTCATTGCAATCTTTGCCGCCGCTCGCCGCAGGCACGAACGGCATTGGCGGCGTCTATCAAGCTCCGACCTCGTCCAACAATTTCGCCCTTACACCCGGATCATCGTCGCAATGGGAGACCAGCCATGTCCTCAAGACGAGTGCCGGGAACCTCTATGATCTCAGTGTAATCACAGGCTCGGTCGCCGGGTTTCTGATGACCTTCAACAGCACGACCGTCCCGCCGGACGGCGCGGTCACGCCGGTCGAATGCGTCCCGGTCGCCGCGAACAGCTTTGCCTCAATCCGCAGCAACGGCGCGCCGCCAGACCATTACTCGAACGGCATCGTTGCCGTCTTCAGTGTCACCGGACCGTTCACGAAGACGACAACGAGCGCATACGGCAACCGAAAATTCGGGCACGGTCTCTACGGGTCGGACGCCGCCGCTCTCGCATTCTTCAAATGGAGCATCGTTTAGGCAGCCAGTGGAACGGCGGTCCTAAATAGATACGACGACATTCACATGGAGGCCGTCGTGACCGATGCCCGATCCAACTACACCCGCGAAAAGCCTTACCCAACCCACCGTAGGCTCTGACGACAACGTATGGGGTGGTCTCCTCAATGCGGACCTCTCTCTGATCGATAGCGCGCTCGGCGGCACGCTGGCTCTGTCGATCACCGGGAACACTACTCTCACCAGCACCCAGGTCGAGAACACCGGCTACGAGTTCACCGGCACGCTCTCGGGCACCACGACAATCACATGGCCGAGCTTCTACGGTTTTGCCGTTATCCAGAACGGGACATCCGGTGGGTATTCGATCTCCTGCGGCATGTCTGGTGGCGCATCGGTCACCATCGCAACCGGCGAGACCGTCGCGATCTGGTCGGACGGCACCAATTTTATCCTATTGTCGCAGCCTTCAGCATTAAACAATAGCCTATCGGCTCATACCGCCAGCGCGACCGTCAGCAACAGCGAGAAGGGCAAAACGACCACGTGGAGCACGGGCTTCCTCACGGTCACCTTCGGTGTGCCGGTCAATTACGACACCGACTTCCAATGCCGCGTGGTGAACGAGGACGCCACGGCTGCCAAGCTGATTGTTCTGACCGGGATCAAGACTTTCTATCTCTGGCCGCTTGATGAGGTTGTCGTCTTACGGCAGGGCAACGGCTGGTATGCGTCCGAGCGGCGGTGGATTTTGCCGCCTGCGGCGGCGGCATTTTACACCGATTTTGTCAATGGCGACGACGCAAATGACGGCCTTGCGCCGGGGGCCGGAAGGGCTTGGAAAACCGTCGATGGCGCGCTCACCAATATAGGGCAGTATATTGATTTCAAGATGTGCCAGTCATCCGTCACCATCACGATGGCGGCTGGCTCGACCGACACGACGAACGTCCACTACACTCCGCACGACAATCTGGCTCCGCAAGGATCGGAAGCCATTCTGATTGAAATGAATGGCAGCAC
>Ga0206812_1153_pt1 | contig 11926 bp, 10 predicted proteins | sample Alteio_BWOrgCont_54_FD_152912 | JGI IMG/M metagenome (GOLD analysis project Ga0206812, IMG submission 152912) | Enriched cells from forest soil in Barre Woods Harvard Forest LTER site, Petersham, Massachusetts, United States -... | ecosystem: Environmental > Terrestrial > Soil > Temperate forest >... | reverse complement strand
CGAGTTTTGCAACACAATCCTCCCGATAACGGACTCAACTCGGACATCGTTTAATGTCGCAGAAGGGCCATAAGGCGACATTGCGGCCAGATCAATGGCCGCGCAAAAAGTGCGGCATATCTTGTCGGCAATGTCATTCCGGTTCCTTGACAAGGGCTCTTCTAATCGCGGTTCGTCTTCCCGTCGTGACGCCGCGATTACAGCCGCGATGGTGGCGAACATAGCATTGGCCGAAGGGGTGCCCGCCAAACTGTCTTGACTTGGCAGCGCCTTTGATTTGTTCGTCATCGAACGGTCAATCTCTGTCTCAGATTTTTTGAGGATCGATTGCCGGCACCTCATTCGGCATCGGCGCAGAGCGTCGTCGCCCTAACCCCCTTCGGGACGCTACGAAGAGATACAAAACGATCGAGCAGACCGCCGCGAAAAAACACCAAACAGAATAGCGCGCTGGGTTAAACACCAGAATTGAAGCGGCGAAAAAAACTACTATCAAACATCCAAATATACGAAGATAAATATTTCGGTGTAGCAAAAGCGGACCTGTCACACAGGCGGCGTAGACGTAATCAAATACAAGGGGGTAGCGCTTGGTAGGAAGATACCGAATATGATTCGTTGAAAAATCGATTGTAAGCCCGGCAAATAGTACCCAAGCTGCGGCCGCGACCAGTATGGCGCCCAACAATAAGAAGCAAAGCATAAACATTCGCAGGCGAGAGTCGGTCTCGGACCGCCAAGCCGCGATAGGAACATAAAGCGGCCAAAGGCAAAAGGCGATGGTGGCATAGCTATAACCCGCACAACGCCCCGCGCCCTCGGCATGTGTTAGCCATACGAGACCCTCAAGCGCTTGATGCAGTGAAAAGATGATTGGAATGAATGCGAGCATCAGATCGGCTTTGCTCGCCCGCCGCACGGTCATAACCCCTATTCCCGCACAGACGGCAGCAGCAGAAAAGCTGGCAGTTGCAGAAAAGCACATGCCCCGCTCGCTGTTCAAGAGCCCGCCCGTTCAAATAACGAGCGGGCCTCGTTTGGAGTCGCTCTTGCGCCTTAGCTCCCCCGGTAAGCTAAAGGGCCGCAACTTTATGGCGCATTGGGCATGATGTCTATCAAGGCCGCCACGTCCGAGCTGGGTCTCAACGGAAGTCAGATGCAATGTGCAGCGCGTCTGCTTTTACCCGGCATTTCGGACAAGCGGTGGACGCGAAGCGAGGTCCGAGTAGGGCCACAAAGAGACATCCGCTTCTTCGACCCGGGTTCTTGGAAACCGGCCAACCCCAAGGCGAAGTGACCCTTCAACGGTCAGTTGCATGCCCTGAGTCAGCGAACTCGTGCAGAGAGAGGACATTCCCCTCGGCAGGGCGGGCCTGGTTTCGAGAGACACGTTCGAACACCTCGCCGACTTTCTTTGGTCCGAAACCCTCAACAATGTGAAGCCAGCCGCGTGAATGACGGATATACGCCTGCAGTGCCTCATTGTAACGGCGATCAAATTCACGAGCACCCCACTCGCGCACTCGCTTGCGTATCTGCTCGGGCGCGAAGAAACGCACCATTTTTTCATCCTCGACAATATCCAACGACCGGCGATCCCAATGCGTATAACCAATTAGACAAAACAACGCAGCCCGATTACCCAAAGTATCTTGCAGTTTCTGTATCAGTGTCGAATTGCCGGAGAAATCAGCAACAGCGACTGAACCTGAGGTAAGAATTTCGCGATCGTCATATGCAACAACGCGATCATACACGCCAGTGCCGCGGGCAAAATCAAGATTTCGCTCCGACGTCAGTCCAACGATATGGCAACGACCGAACTTATGTGTTGACAATAAATGAGCGAGACCAATGGCCGTTTTGCTCGACCCGCTCGTGATGGCTACCGTGCCTGCACCGGTGCCTGCGCGTTCTGCGAGTAAATCATGTACGAGGAAGGAAGCGAAGAACAGAGGCCGCAGCAACATGATTTCGCGCTTGCTTTCGGAGTCAAATGCGGCGTTGGCTAAAGTGCGCACATAATAATTGTAGGCTGGCGACAGATGTGCGCGGTGCTCGCTGGTGTCGTGCAGTCCATCGCTTCTGATCTTCACTGGTTTCAGGAGAACGTGCGTCGACATGGGAAAGTAGCCGAATAGTTCTTCCCCGGTTTCCACATTGTCGATTTCCGAAGCGACGACTTTGCCAAACCCCCAAACGGGAATCCGGCCCCATCCCCGTGGCGCTGGAAAAAAATCCCAATACCACCCAGTTGCACCGCCAATAAGAGCATAGGTCATGTTGTTCGCCGTGAATGCAAACTGTTCGACTTTCACCAGAACGTCGCCCTCCGTAGTGGAGCAGTGAGACGAACGCGTCTTGGTGCGATTGACGTCGGCGAGATCGACCAGGAAATCCGTGGTTTCTACCTGCATGGCTCGCGTATCCTACGACTCCGCTGCGCGCACTCCAGCCGAATTGATTGAGGTTGGAGGCCCCGGCGCAGGAGTGTTTTTCGCCAGATAGGAATTTGCCGCTGGGAAACATATGGCATCGCTGCTGCCAGCGATGACGTGCTCAGTTTCGAGCTGGTGCTGTACGGAACGAACACCGTCGGCGCGCACCGATTTCAGACAAATTCTAAGAAAACCCGAACGCCAATATTAGCCCGCTTCTAATAGCAGTTTCGCTACGTTGGTCGGCTAAGAGGGGACCCGTACAAGCATGCCATCGCCTAAGGTTGAGGAGAAGCGCAGCTCACCGCGCTATCCGCTCGAACGTCTGGCCAAGATCGAGCCCAGAGACGGCACCCCCCCCCCGCGGTACTGCCTCATAACCGATGTTTCCGGTGGCGGCGTGCGGATCAATACCTTTGGAGTTAACGTTCCCGACGAATTTGTGCTGCGCCTCTCAGGCGATGGGCCCGCCAAGGATGGCACATATAGAGTGATCTGGCGCGTCGGCTATGACGTGGGAGCCCAACTCGTCAGTTGAGACACCGGTCTTAACCGGATACGTCTCACGTGGGAGCCAAGTGCAACCTGAGAAGCGGGTGTCGGATTTTAGATTGGTCTTAAAGTTGCGGGCGGGCTAGGTCGGCTTTGGGTCTTGGTTGTGTAGAAACGCCCAGGGAGAGGCGACACAAGGTCGTCGAAGTTGGTGAGGCGCGTGGATTTTCCGAATTGATACTATGCCCTCATCGCTGTGATGAGTGGCTGAATGCCGATGATGTTCATGACGCGGGTGAGATTGTAGGCGAGTACGTGTAGCGCCATCTCGCTGGCGACTCGTGGCAGTGTCTTCATGAGGAAGTGGGTAGCCCCCATCCGAGCCTTGATCGTGCCGAAGGGGTGCTCGACCGTCTCACGCCGCTGACGCATCTTCTCCGGATGCTCATCAAGCCGGCGTTGCACGGCCTCGAGAATATACTCATGCTCCCATCGTGAGATCAGTCGCTCCTTGCCCTTGGTGCAACTGTTCTTGATTGCGCAGCTATGACAGGCGGTGGTCCGGTAGCGGCTCAGGACCATGCCTTTGTCCTGGGTTGTAAAAGAATAGGCGAGCTTCTCGCCTGCAGGACAAACGTAAATGTCCTCATCAGCCACATAGCGGAAGTCCTGCTTGCCGAAGCGTCCTTCCGCCTTTGCGTTCGAGGTCATCGGCTTTGGCAGCGTAACCGTGATGCCAGCCTCCTCGCATGCCCGTATCTCTTCGCTGTTGAAGTAACCGCGGTCGGCGACGGCATCGAGCTTCTCCACGCCGAGCGCCACCTTGGTCTCGTTGGCCACATGGGAGAGTTGCGATCGGTCAGTCCCGTCGTTGGTTACCTCATGCATGACGATCAGATGATGGTTGGCCTCGACGGCAATCTGGACGTTGTACCCGACGACGCCGGAACCGCGGCCGCTGGTCGCCATCGAACGGGCATCAGGATCGGTCAGCGAGATCTGCTGGTCCGGGGTGGCGAGCATCTCCACCTTGAGAAGCTCAAGACGCCGCATCTGCTCCTTCAGCGTCTCGATCTTCTCTTTGAGGCGGTTCGTCTTGGTTGTGAGGGCCTCTGACGGTTCCTGCCGGTCGGCAGTGTCAAGCTGCTCAAGATAGCGCGCGACGCTCTCCTCAATCTGCGCCATCCGCCGCTCCATCTTGGCGCGCGTGAAGTTCTTGTCGCGGTTGTTCACCGCCTTGAACTTGCTGCCGTCGATCGCGACGCTGGGGTTCGTGAGTAGGCCAATCATGCGGCACAGCGCAATGAAGCGTGCGCACACCTTGCGGATGGCAGTGCCATTGTCTTTGCGGAAGTCGGCGATCGTCTTGTGATCGGGGACAAGCCGGCCCGTCAGCCACATCACCTCAACGTTGCGCGCAGCCTCACGCTCGAGCCGTCGACTCGACTGCACCCGATTGAGATAGCCGTAAATGTACAGCTTCAGCAGAACCGACGGATGATACGAAGGCCGACCGGTTGCTTCCGGGTCGACCCCGTCAAAGCCAAGCTCGCTCAGATCGAGTTCCTCAACAAAAACGTCGATCACGCGAACGGGATTGTCCTCATCAATCCAGTCTTCCAAGCATTCCGGAAACAGCGTGCTCTGCCCGCGATCCGTGCCCTCAACGAAGCGCCTCATCCGATCCCTCCGCAAATCGCGCAGGAAACATATCGCGAGAATCAGATGAACCGCCGGGTTTTCACACAACCAGGGTCATTAAGCGACCTGCCTAGCCGCTGAAACGAAGTCCGATCTTACCCCAATATCAGACATCACTCGACGCACCTGCGACGTCGGTTCAGGGCCATAAGGCGACATCCGCCATGGCGGGTCCACCGAGACGTGAAGCCGATCATTCCTCGTTCGGGTCTTAATCGTCGCGCTCTGCTGTCGACGTTGGCGGTGCTACTCCCGAGACCAGCGTCTTCAAAACGACAGTCGTATGGTCGATTAACGATTGCTGATATCGAAACAACATTTCGTCACCCATCGGAGTAGAGAACGCCTTGGCGTGATGCTGGCAACGACTACGCAATTTTGCTAGACGGTCCAAGACATCCTGTGCCGCAGTACGACGCTCTTGGTCAACCATGAGATCGCGTGTCGAAAGATCCGGTATAGGCGCATAGCTGACGACGTCGCCCGCAATTTGTCTGACCTCGGCTTCGAGCTTTTCGCGCGCCGCGTCAATGCGCCAAAGGCGAAAACGACTGAGACCCTTTAGGGCGTTAAAGAGAGCTGTCGCTGCCATAACGAAATAGATCCAATACGCGGGCGACATGATATTGACCAACCACGGGAAATATCGGTCCGCGAATTCTGGCTCGCCCGTGAGAAAAAACTGCCTAGCTTCCGACGAAAGCGGAGCCGCGGTCGCGGAGCTCGTTGAACTTGGCGGGTTGCTACGCACAAATCTTGGGAGTTCCGCGCTCAGCAGCACAAGGAGCTCGATGCGACTAGATCGTCTGGCGCACGGACTGGCCACGACGAGAGTGTTGACCTGCGGAACGATTTTTTCGTGAGGCGGAATCCGGTGAACCAGATCATAGCGGCCCTCCGGGACCCGACCCAGACTAAGCCACGAGTGACGGCCTACTAAGCCCTGTAGATCTTGTAGATCGGCGATATCTAATCCGTATTTACGAATGACAGAATGTAGAAACTCAGCGTCGTCCCTCATAACGTAGGCGGCAAGATCGAGGCTGCCCTGTGATACCAGTTGCGCTTGGTCCTCTAAGGCGTGGTAGGACATTCGAATATCTAGTCCAGCAAGGTCGGGGTCATCGAAAAGCCGGCGCATAAGGTAAGCCGTGCCCGATCCCTCTGGACCTACCCCAATAGAAGCGCCGCGTAGATCAGCAACACTGGCGACGGGATGGTCGCGCCGCCCCAGTAGAAGGAGTGACTCTGGCTCGGGGAGACGCCCGAGTAATTCGAGCCCAGCATCGGACCGCACAGGGGTGCCGTCCTGAATGAAGGCAAACTTTTCGATGCACTGACTTCGACCCGCGATCAAGCGGCTAACATTTTCGATCGAGCCTTCGGTAGCGACGACATCAAGACGTCCGCCGTCACGCTTTGCTCGTTCCGCTAAGCGCGACGCAAGCGCGTGGTAAGCGCCACCCGCAGACCCTGTCAGCACCGACGCGCGAAAAGAGCCAAAGTCGCGGATAATGTTGGAAGTTGAGACAATGGCCGCGATGATTGCTGATGCAGCAAAAAGAAAAAAGGCGCGCAACACTGTTTTGCGTCGCCAAACAGAATTGGCCTTCACTGGTCCTCTCGGACTGGTGGCGTGTGCCAAATGTATTCTTCTGGCTCGATCGCCGAAGTCGCCAATGTGTCGGCCGCCCAGCTCTGCAGCTAAGGGATCTTGGCCCCACCACCAATTTTGTCAATCGGCGTTTGCCCTTCGAAAGCTGTCGTCGCGCAGGGAACTCCGCGTGCGGCGATGTCCGACTTGGGTCGATTCTGTTGAAGAAGTCCGGCAGCAATCGAGTCGGAGCGAGCGCACTTATGAGGAGCAGTGGGCGGAACGTCCCGCTTGCTTTCAAGCTGGCTGGAAGTTCGGCATCGGTATCAGTTTCGCCAGCTTCCGGAGGTTTTGCGCGGTGGCCGCCAGGAGGAACTCATCGCGGGCACCATTCGGTCCTCGTAGTCGGAGCCGCTCTAGCTTGAGAATGCGTTTGAGATGGGCAAACAACATCTCGATCTTTTTGCGCAACCGCCGAGAGGTCCGGCCCTCCCAGGATTTTGCAATCTGTCGCGCCATATCGCGTGCGCCCTCGTAGATGGAGCGCGGCACCTTCCGCGCCGGAGTATTCGGACAGCACTTAAGCTTGAGAGCGCATTCTGCGCAGTCGTGTTTGCTGGCGCGGTAGAGCATCGTTGCATTGTCATTCACCAAAGTGCCCGTGGTGGTCAGCCTCTTGCCGCCGGGACAGAGGTATAGGTCGCGCGCGTGGTCATAGGTGAAGTCGTCACGTGAGAAGGTGCCGTCATGGCGCGCGGACTTGTCGAACACCGTCACGTGCGGCTCGATGCCGTGCTCATGCACCAACCAGCCGAGCATTTCGGCCGATCCATAGGCGCTGTCGCCCATCAGCCTAGCGGGATAGAGATCGAAGCGCTGCATCGATCGTTCGATCATGCGCTTTGCGGCTAGAACCTCAGCTTGGCGGATCGCGGTGGTCGCTTCGACATCGACAATGATCGCGTTGTCGACATCGATCAGATAATTGGTGGAGTAAGCAAAGAAGGCCTGCCCGCCATGGGCTCCGGTCCAGCGCGCCGCCGGATCGGCCGGCGAGATGAACTTGGGCGTGACTTCGGTCGCAGATCCGAAGGCAGCGTCGTCGAGCACAGCCAGATACTCCCGAACGGCCCGGCCTGTGGCTTTCGGCGGGAGCCCATTCTCGCCCTCGACCCCCTTTTGCCGATTAGCGTCTGCTTTGATCAGGCTGGCATCGACCGCAAAGCCTTCGCCGCCAACCAGACCCTCACCGATGCAGCGTCGCAGGACCGTGTCAAAGACGCGCCGCAGGAGATCGCTCTCGCGGAACCGGCCATGCCGGTTCTTCGAGAAGGTGGAATGATCGGGGACATCGCCGTCGAGCCCGAGCCGGCAGAACCACCTGTACGCTAAATTGAGGTGGACCTCTTCGCAGAGGCGCCGCTCGGAGCGGATACCGAGGCAGTAGCCGACGATGAGCATCCGGATCATCAGCTCGGGATCGACCGACGGGCGACCCATCGAGCTGTAGAACGGCGCCAGCTCGCGGCGCAGTTCCGATAGGTCGACAAAGCTGTCGATCGACCTCAGCAAATGACCGCTCGGCACATGTGCATCAAGCGAGAAGTTGTAGAACAGCGCACCCTGTTCGACTTGCCGTGGTCCCATCATCGACTCAGTTCCTGCCTCTCAACAGGACTGAATCAGTGAGCTTTCACCGTTTCAACCAGCGACTTTTTCAACGGTATCGGTCACGTGTGGACGGCGCCTTGGCAAGAACTTTCTGACGTTGCTGCAGCATTGGTCGGGTGCGGTCACGTGTTCGGCCTCACATGATGGTTTCTCCGTCAAGCGCTGATTTGGGCAGACCGCGATCCAAGGCGGGGCTCTCATCGCTGCAGGCTTTCCCTGCAAACCTCACATCCGGCGGGAGTTGATCCCAACCACTGTCCCGCATTCGGGACGGGAGAGCTCCAAGAGAACGGCACCACTCTGTGTAAACGGCGCCGTAGCGCCATGCCGAACAACGGCGACGTTCCCTCGGATTGGCGGGCTGCTCCGCGTTCGCAGCGCAGACCGGACTGCGGGGCCGATTAGGCAGCAGGCTTTAGGATTGCACCTTCGGGCACCACACCGTCGATGACGAACCGCCATAGCGCAATCAGCAGTTTTCGGGCCAGGGCCACCACCATAATCTTCCGCGCACGCCGTCCTGTTGATCCGACCCGCTCGCGAAACCAGCGGACCTGAGCGGCGCCGGGCTGATAGCGCGTCCATAACCACGCAAGCTCGACCATCACAGTTCTGACCCGCCGATTGCCGGCCTTTCCAATGCCCTGCTCGCGGTCGATCCCACCGCTACTATACGGCGAGGAAGCCAGACCGGCGTATGATCCAAGTGCCTTGCCATTAGCGAAGCGACGTACAAACGCTTCACGCACCAGCACGGTCGCACTCTGAACGCCGATACCACGCAGGTTGGTAAGCTGCTGAATCATCTTACTAGCTTTGTCGGACGCTTCCGCTTCCACCACCGCATCACGTTCACGCTCCAACTCAGCGATCTGCGCGAGTACCAGTTCCAACCGCGCAAGCAACCGCTCTATTTTGGCCTGCGCGTTCCGCGGCAGTGGCTCGCCGAGACCGGTCCTCAACTCGGTCAGACGACGATGCCGGCTGCGGAGCAATGGGTTGTAATCGCTCACACCAAGCGTGGCCAGAACAGCTCCGATCCGATTGGTTAGACCGACGCGCTCGGAGATGAGCTCGGTCCGCTCGCGAACACACCGTCGGGCATCTTCATCGGCCTCGTCTGGGATCGGCACCATCGAACACACGCGCGGCTCACCGCGCAGCCAAGCGAGCAGTGTCCGAAGTAGCAACTCGGCGTCAATGCCATCGGACTTTGCGCGGCGCATCCGACGATCGACAGGCACACTCGAAGGTTGGATAACGTATGCCTCCATCCCATGCCTCATAATCCACCGCGCCAGCCAGAAGCCCGACCATCCCGCCTCGTACACCGTAATCACCCGCTCCATGCTGTGGCCGGAAGCGGTAGCGCGGGCGCGATATCCAGCAATCGCCGCCATCAATGACTCGGCGTCTGGATTGATCGTACGCTTCGCTTTCGTATGTGGCAGGCCAGGAACTTGAGCCGCGAGCACCCAACTTTCGTTACTCACCTCAATCGCGAGGACGAGCGTCCTTTCATAATCCACGGCGGCAGCTATAAGAGCGGCGACTGTCTGCGTCATCAGATCCTCCAGTTTGACGTGGCTCGCAGCCTAGCCTGCTCGTGCCACCATCATAGGATCTGTTGATGCGGCATGGACGGCCGCTGGTCCTAATGCTCTGCGCGGATCAGGTCCCAATCCATCGCGTGCATTCGATGATGCGATGACCCAAGCGGGCTCTCCCGATCCCCGGAACGACCGTATCTGCATTACGTCGTCATGCCCTCGCCAATTCGTTGAAGCTGCTGTCCTCTGTCGGCTGACTAGGCCGCTACCGGCAATAATCTTGGTTCCTTGAAGCGTTCACCGTGCACCATTATGGCCCAGGCAATACGCGCGATCTTGTTTGCCAGTGCGACGGCCGCGACCTTGATCGGCCGACGTTCCATGATGCGCACGAGCCAAAGCCGTTTCGTGCCGTGCTGCCGCGCATATCGGATAACAGCCATCGCTCCAGCGACCAGCAGCCATCGCAAATATCGATTGCCCTGTTTTGAGATCCCGCCGAGACGGTCCTTGCCGCCCGTCGAATGCTGCTTGGGAACTAGCCCGATCCAGGCCGCCAAGTTGCGTCCGGACGAGAATGCTTTCCAGTCACCTACTTCCGCAACCAGAGCTGTCGCAACGATCGGGCCGATGCCCGGGATCTCCTCAAGCCGCTGGCTTTCTTCACACGAACGGTGCCAGGCATGGATACGTTTCTCAATGACGCCGATCTCTGCCGTGGTCGCTGCGTATTGGCGGGCAAGAACATCGAGGCTGAACTGCGCTGCGGCGGGAATGCAATCGTTAGTCTTATTAGCAATGATCTTGAGCAATTCGGCCGTGCCATTGCGTCCCTTCGCCGAGATAACGGCGAGTTCAGCCATATGACCGCGGATCGCATTCGACAGCATCGTCCGTTGGCGAACCAGAAGTTGACGGCTGCGATGCAACATCAAGCCAGATTGCTGCTTTTCAGATTTCATGGCTACAAAACGCATCGACGGCCGCGTTACCGCCTCGCAGATTGCGGCAGCGTCATTGGCGTCGTTCTTGCTGCGCTTGAGGTAGGCCTTCACATAACTTGGAGGCATCAGCCTTACCGTGTGGCCGAGCGCGTGAAGCTGCCGGCTCCAATGATGAGCGGTCGGGCACGCCTCAATGCCAACTAGGCATGATGGCAGACTGGCGAAAAACTCCAATACCTTGGCCCGGCCGACACGCTTGCGGATCACCACCTCGCCATCGCTACTCACGCCATGAACCTGAAATACTGACTTCGCTATATCGAGACCAATTGTGCTAACTTCGCCCATGGACGGCTCCCCTCATAGTGGTTCGCTTTAACGCAACCACCCTTTGGCACATCGATGCCGTAGAGTGGGCGCCGTCCACAGCATCAATCGCAACCGAGCCTTCCGGCTCCAGCGCATCCCGATGTCCGCTGTGCCCCCAATAACGACCAAAGAATTGCAGCGCCGCGATTGGTCGCGATGGGCCAGAAGGCGACATTGTTCGCGGCCACCTTCGTTTGACCGCCCTAGCGGCAGGGGCCCTGGCGGCTGGAACTAGCCGCCAGGACCAGCCAAGCTGCCGGGTGTCGGGGGAAGGAAAACAGCTCGGCATCTCATTTCTCGAATTTTTGTCTCGGGTTTCCAATGCGCCAATCAGACCCTCCGGTTCGCGGGCGGAGCGATGTGTAAGATCTCTTCGAGAATAAGTTGGTCGATCCAATTAAGATGACTCCAATCCGCGGGCACCGAAGACGGGACTCTAATGTCACCCAATGACCGAAATATTTTCTGGGCTTCACGCTCCTTTCCAATCCACCGCAATTTGCGCAGGCGCTTGAGCGTTTGGTCGAGATTGAGCTGGTCATCCGATACTTGCGGAGACTCAGTGCACATGCCAGTTGATCGCATACAGTGGCACTCCTTGAAAGGTTCGTCTACGAAGCGTTCATCTGTTTTCGCGCGCGTTGCCAGATCCAGGTATTTTCAACGACTGAAGTGTCGGAGGTCGGGCCGAAAGGAATTTCGCCAAACGGTCCCGATTTGTCCTCCGCTGCTCAACGATGCGATCAGGATAGAGCTGAAAAATGCGCGAACAATTCAGGTCGCATGCCCAGGTGATTATCACTAGGCAAATCTCCCCTAACGAACACACGCATATGGGCGATTACCAACTAGAACAGCCATGTGAATCGACGAGGACAACGGATTCAAAGGAGAGGCATCGCATCGCTGGTCAGTGTGCGTGTTACTGTCCGGAAATACTCGCAGCTTTGGTCAACCTGTCGCGGCTAAGTGCGCGCGAGCCGAGCGGCTCCCTTTCGCGTTCGGCGTGGCCCAAGCTCATCCGTATTTTTCCCTAGGTAATCGTGTGCGATGGATACGTAGACGGGACATGATAGGGTATTGCGCGCAAGTGAAGCTGGCGTTCGGGCCAGCGGAAAATGCGGAGCCCAATAAATATGGTTAGTGGCCAGGTTCGCCGGCGGGGAT
>Ga0206812_1152_pt1 | contig 11947 bp, 9 predicted proteins | sample Alteio_BWOrgCont_54_FD_152912 | JGI IMG/M metagenome (GOLD analysis project Ga0206812, IMG submission 152912) | Enriched cells from forest soil in Barre Woods Harvard Forest LTER site, Petersham, Massachusetts, United States -... | ecosystem: Environmental > Terrestrial > Soil > Temperate forest > O... | reverse complement strand
GCAATATCAGGGTGCAGGGTTAAAAACGATCGGTCATATTCGTCCGCCTCAACCACCACGATATTATTATCACCAAACAGCACATTGCTATTATAATTGGATGCTATCCCTCCTAAAAACGCAGAGCAATCCGTACCAGAATCCTTCAATATATGCGCCACCATACATGAGGTGGTAGTTTTGCCATGTGTACCACCCACAGCAATGGTGAACATACTTTTGCTGATGAGACCCAATACCTGCGAGCGCTTAAACAGCTCAAAACCCTTATTACGGAAGAAATTAAGTATGGCAGAATCTTTTGGAATTGCAGGCGTATAAATAACTAATGTGCAAGCATCAGGAGTTTGGAAACTTAGTGGTATCCAATCCTCGCGGTCATCAAAAATTATTTGTATGCCCTCATTGTGTAACTCATTGGTTAGGTCGGTTGCAGTTTTATCATAACCACAAACAATACAGCCCAGGTGCTTAAAGTACCGTGCAAGACCACTCATGCCTATGCCCCCGATACCTACCAGGTAAACCCGTTTTATGTTTTGCAGTTCCACTTTATTTAATTCTTAATTTTGTCTGAACCATGATTCTCCTGATCAAAGGATTAACATGATTATAATCATTTACTTATCTCAAAAACTTCCTTTGCAATAATTTCATCCGCATTGGGCAACGCCAGTTTGTTGATATTGTCGCTTAATGTCTTTTTCTTTTTTTCGTCATTTAAAAGCAGCAAAGCCGCATCTATTAAGTCGTTCACGGCTTTCCTGTCGGCCACATATATGCAGGCTTTGTCATTTACAAGGGCCTTGGCATTTTTGGTCTGATGATCTTCGGCAACATTAGGCGAGGGCACCAATATCACCGGTTTACCAACCAAACATAACTCGGCGATAGTACCGGCCCCGGCCCTTGAGATGATAATATCCGCGGCCGCATAAGCAAGGTCCATCCGGTTTAAAAACTCCATTGCGCGGATATTGGATTGATAATTATCTCGCAGCTCAGCTTTTATTTCTGCGAAATAGTACCTGCCTGTTTGCCATATCAATTGCACATCGGCAGCAGCAATTTTATCAAGGTTGGCCATCACACTTTTATTCAATGTCCGCGCACCCAAACTGCCCCCTATTACCAGGATGGTTTTTTTATCAGGCAATAGCTTAAACTCTTCAAAAGCGTCTGCCCGCTTGTCTTTAATATCAACTGATTCCCTGCGGACCGGGTTACCTGTTTTTACAACTGTCCCGGCAGGGAAAAACTGTTCCATGCCATCAAAAGCGACACATATTTTTTTTGCCTTTTTGCCCAATCTTTTGTTGGTTACACCTGCATAGGAATTTTGTTCCTGTATCAGGTATGGAACCCCTTTCATAGAAGCCGCATACAATAATGGCCCCGAAGCGTACCCACCCACACCAACTGCCGCATCGGGCTTAAAATCATTGATGATCCTGATCGATTTAATTACACTGCCTAACAATTTGAACGGGAACATTAGATTTTTCCAGATCGATTTACGCTGTATGCCCTGTATGTTTAATCCTATGATGGGGTAACCGGCTGCGGGTACCCTTTCCATTTCCATCCTTCCCCTGGCTCCCACAAATAATATCTCGGTGGTAGAATCTATTTTCCTTAAAGCATTGGCAATGGCAATAGCCGGGAAGATATGTCCTCCTGTCCCTCCTCCGCTAATGATTATACGTTTTCCTGATTTCACCGATTTATTATTTTGATTACACCAACTATTTTCGACCATGGTCCATGGACTATAGACAATGGACTTTTTTCTTTTATCTACGCTACAGCTACTTCCCTTATTTCGCCAACTACCACTTTTTTAGGCTCTTCAATATCCCGGCTTACCGACAGGATAATACCGAACGCCACACTTGTAAACAAGATGGATGTACCACCCATACTCACCAAAGGGAGCGGCACACCCGTTACCGGCCCAAGGCCAGCGGCAACAGCCATATTAGCAAATGCCTGTATGGTTAAACTAAAACTTAGCCCCGCCGCTAATAAAGCCCCAAAGGCTTTAGGCGCTTTGGTTACAATTTTTATACATCGATACAATAAAAACAGGTATAAGGCTATCAATATAAACCCTCCTATTAAGCCGCTTTCTTCAATGATGATGGCATATATCTCGTCCGAAAATGCTTCGGGTAGGTAATTTTTTTCTTCGCTGTGCCCTAAACCTTTACCAAATATGCCGCCGGTAGCAATGGCTATTTTAGCGTGATCTGACTGGAACGATTTATCAGTACCTGCCTTTTCAGGATGCAAAAAGGTGTGCACACGCGAAATGTAGGTATGACGCCTCGGACCTAAAAAGATAACCCCTGCCAATAAAACCGCACCAGCTAAACAGGTAATGGCAATCTGTTTGATACTGATACGGCCAATAATAAGCAGTAAAATACTTACACCAAAAAGCATCAATGCTGTTGAAAGATTAGCCAGCGCGATCAGTATAAAAACCAAACAAACCGCACCCATAATTGGCGCGAATGACTGTTTTACATCCTTTATGTTTTCCTGCTTGCGCGATAAGGTACGGGCGAGATACATGATCAGTGCCAGTTTGGCCAAATCCGAAGTTTGAAAGCTCAAGCCTGTACCGGGGATAGCTATCCAGCGGCTGGCATTGTTAATATGCGCGCCAAATACCAATGTATATAATAACAGGGGAATAGTGATGATCATCAGCAGCTTTGATATGCCTGCATAATACCGGTAATCCAGCTTATGCGAAATATACATCAACACGATACCGCCAACCACCATAGCCAGGTGTTTCATCAGGATCGACTCCACACCAACACCACGCTTATAAGCCAGCGTACTGGTGGAACTATATACCGCCAGCAAAGAAATAACCGACAGCAATATCACAATGAGCCATATCCAGCGGTCACCTTTTGTATTGCTTAGTATTCTGTTCATACCCCAGCCCTCTCCAAATCTCCTCCGCTGGTTAGCGAAGAAACTTTATGTTTACGTTAATTAATTTTAATTTCTTCATTTGCACATCTGTAATTCGCACATCTGCACATCTATAATTCCTTCACCGCTTGTTTAAATTGCCTGCCGCGATCTTCATAATTTTTAAACAGGTCGAAACTTGCACAGGCTGGTGATAACAATACCGTATCTCCCTTTTTTGCCAAATGATAAGCTACCTGGGCAGCTTCCTGTGCCGAAAATGTATTTACTATTATTTCAACGTCATCCTCAAATGCATCGTGTATCCGTCGGTTATCTTTCCCCAGGCATACGATGGCTTTTACTTTGTTTTTTACCAGATCTTTCAGCATACTGTAATCATTCCCTTTATCAACTCCTCCAAGGATCAGTACGACGTCGGTCGTCATGCTTTCTAAAGCATACCAGGTTGAGTTAACGTTGGTCGCTTTCGAGTCATTAATGAAACTGATGCCTGATATTTTGGCAACAAACTCCAGGCGGTGCTCAATGTTTCTGAAGGTGCCCATGCTTTCGCGAAGCGAATCGCTTCGTATTTCGAGCAGCTTAGCTACAATACCCGATGCCATCGAGTTGTAAAGGTTGTGCTTACCCTGAAGGGCCAGATCGTTGATCGACATTTTAAATTGTTCTTTGTGAATGTTTATGACAATATTGTCCTTATCGAGATACGCTCCCGGTATAGTTTTTTTTTTAATGCTAAATGGTAATTGCTGTGCTTCAAATTTCCGCTCCTCCATTCCCTTTATTGTTTCAGGGTCATCGGCACAATAAATAAAATAATCGTTTACTGTTTGATTTTGGGTGATGCGGAATTTTGACGCCGCATAGTTCTCGAATTTATATTCGTACCGGTCCAGATGATCCGGCGTTATATTTAATAACACGCCGATATCTACCTTGAATTTGTACATATCATCAAGCATGAAACTGCTCAACTCCAATACATAGCAATCAAACTTTTCGGTAGCTACCTGGTAGGCAAAACTTTTACCGATGTTACCCGCCAAACCAACATTTAACCCTGCATTTCTAAGGATATGATAAGTTAAAGCAGTGGTAGTTGTTTTGCCATTAGAACCGGTAATGCCTATTATTTTCGCGTTGGTATATCGCCCTGCAAATTCAATCTCTGATATAACGGGTATATTATTTTCCTTTACTTTTTTAACAATCGGGGCTTTTTCAGGAATACCGGGACTTTTAACTATTTCAACCGCTTTTAATATCTCTGCTTCCGTATGCTGATTTTCTTCGAACGGGATATTCCAGTTTTGAAGCTGTTGTTTATAATGATCGGCTATGGCGCCAAAATCCGAAACAAAAACATCATAGCCCTGCTGCTGCGCAAGGTATGCCGCACCCACACCGCTTTCTGCGGCGCCGAGAACAACAAGTCTATTTAGTTTTGATTCCATTTGATTTATTTAACTCTTGATTCTTGTCTCTTTATTCTTGATTCTAAATACCTACCTCAGCTTCAATGTTATGATCGTCATTATCGCCAACAGGATACCGATGATCCAGAAACGGGTTACGATCTTTGATTCATGGAAACCTTTCTTTTGATAGTGGTGATGCAGCGGTGCCATTAAAAACACGCGTTTTCCTTCGCCGAAACGCCTTTTAGTAAACTTAAACCAGGATACCTGCATAATTACCGACAGGCTCTCGAGCAGGAATATCCCGCATAGTAGGGGCACCATCAGCTCCTTGCGTATCATTATAGCAAATACAGCAATGATGCCACCTATCGCCAAACTGCCGGTATCGCCCATAAACACCTGTGCCGGAAACGAATTGTACCATAAAAACCCCACGCAGGCACCTACAAACGCACCCGCAAAAACTACCAGTTCGCCCGAATTGGGGATGTACATTATATTTAGGTAATTGGCAAAAAACGTATTACCGGATACATAAGCGAGTATGGCCAGCGTAACCCCGATAATAGCCGACGTACCCGTGGCCAGCCCATCAATACCGTCTGTTATATTGGCGCCGTTTGATACCGCCGTAATGATGACAATAACAAAGAACAAAAACACGATCAGCTCATACCGCTCATAGCCTTTACCCAAAAACTTAAGTACCTTGCTATAATCAAACTCGTTGTTCTTGTAAAAAGGCATTGTAGTTTTTGTCGACCTGATATTTTGTGTAAGCACTTGTTTATTACCGTTCATGTGGTACTCAACAGGCACATCGTATTTGATGGGAGGCTTTACTTCCTGCTGAATAACGATATCAGGGTTGTTATACATAGTGAAACCTATGATGAGCGCCAGGCCAACCTGCCCAATGATCTTAAACCGGCCCGCTAAACCTTCTTTATTCTTTTTAAATACCTTGATATAATCATCCAAAAAACCAATGGCACCCAACCATATGGTAGTGATCAGCATCAAGATCACATAAATATTACCCACCTTGGCAAACAAAAGCGTAGGGATCAAAATACCCAATATGATAATGAGGCCGCCCATTGTAGGGGTACCGGCTTTTTGCATCTGGCCTTCTAAACCCAGGTTGCGCACGGTTTCGCCTACCTGTTTGTAGCGCAAGTAATCTATCAGCCTGCGACCAAAAACTGTAGTAACAATAAGTGAGGTAATAACTGCCATGCCCATACGAAAGCTGATGTACTGAAACACCCCGGCCCCCGGTATGCTATAGTTTTTCTCTAACCAACTAAATAGATAATACAGCATTTCCTTCTCTTATTATCGGTTTAACTCAACAGCTTAAAAATCTCCATCAACTCTTCCATATCGTCAAAGTGAGTTTTCACTCCCTTTATTTCCTGGTATTTTTCGTGGCCTTTGCCGGCTATTACCACAATATCTCCTGGCTGTGCCAAATTGCAGGCGGTTTTAATCGCTTGCCTTCTGTCCACAATGCTCATGGTATGCCTTTTGAAAGCAGGATCAACGCCTTCTTCCATATCCTTTATAATTTGATCCGGGTCTTCTGACCGGGGGTTGTCAGCAGTAAAAATTACCTTATCGCTCCATTCGCAAGCCACCCTTGCCATTATCGGCCGTTTGGTTTTATCCCTGTCGCCACCGCAACCCAATACAGTAATCACTTTTTCCTTACCCTTACGCACATCATGTACGGTGCTCAATATATTTTGCACCGCATCAGGCGAGTGGGCATAATCAACAATACCTATTACACCGTTCCCGGCTATTACATATTCAAACCGGCCCCTTGCACCTGTCAGTTTGCTTAAACTGGTCAGCACTTTTGCTTTATCCTGCTCCAGCAACATCGCGGCAGCATACACAGCCATCAGGTTATAAGCATTAAAAGTCCCCACCAATTTGAACCACACTTCTTCGTTATCAATGTTCAGCAGCAGGCCACTAAACTGGTTCTCCATAATTTTAGCCTTGTAATCGGCCATATTTTTTAAACCGTAGGTCTTTTTATGGGCAGGTGTATTTTGCAGCATTACCATACCGTTTTTATCATCCACATTGGTTAATGCAAAGGCATTTTTTGGCAGCACATCAAAAAAGGTTTTCTTGGCTTTCAGGTAGCTGTCGAAAGTCTTATGATAATCGAGGTGATCGTGTGTAAGGTTTGAAAATATGCCCCCTGTAAAATTCAGCCCTTCAATACGGTGCTGCACAATAGCGTGCGAGCTTACTTCCATAAAGCAATAATCACAACCTTTTGCAACCATCTCATCCAACAGCATATTTAATTCTACCGGATCGGGAGTTGTATGAGTAGCAGCCATTATCTCACCATTCACCTGGTTTTCAACTGTTGAAAGCAATCCGCACTTATAGCCCATATCGCGAAACAACTTATAGAGCAGCGTGGCAATGGTAGTTTTACCATTGGTGCCCGTTACGCCCACCAGTTTTAGTTTTGCCGAAGGATTATCGTAAAAATTAGCCGCCAGGATACCTAATGCGATAGAAGTGTCGGCTACCATAAAAAAGTCAACCTCGCCGGTTACTCGTGCGGGCAGATCCTCACAAACCACGGCTACGGCGCCTTGTTTAACAGCCTGTTCTATATAATCGTGCCCGTCAACCTGTGTACCTCTCACGGCCACAAACAATGAACCCCGGGTCACCTTGCGCGAATCAAAAACGATCGAGCTGATCTCCACATCAGCACTGCCCTGAAGTTCAGTAAATGCCAGTCCTTCTAAAATGTCGCTTATATACTTCATTGCAGTTCTATTGTTATTTTTGATCCTTTTGGAATGATACTACCCCCTGTAACCGATTGTTTTACAACAGCCCCGCTCCCGTGCACTGCAACCCTGTAGCCTGCATTACCCAGCACATATAAAGCATCGCTCAAACCCATGCCTGTTACTGTTGGCACGGTTCCTTTGTCATATTTAACTTCTTCAAAAGCCAACCCACTGCTGGTATCAACACCATTGCCTGCAGCATTATTTGAAGCATACATTGGTTTTATGTTCAGCTTGCTAAATACTTCCTGCACCGCTTTACGGTTACCGGCTTTAGCTTTTGGCAATTGCGTATTGCTTACAAAATGTATTGGCGTACTTTGGTTCATTTCCAGGTCGCTCGAATACACCCTGTCGGCTATTGCTCTGAACACCGGCCCGGCAACCCAGGCTGCCAAATGTGAGCCCACGGTAGGGTCGTGTATCACCACGATCATTGAATATTTGGGCTTATCCGCAGGGAAATAACCGCAAAAACTATCCTGGTGATGATTTTTGTCACCATATCCTTTATCCCGAACTGCTATTTGGGCTGTACCGGTTTTACCTGCTACACTATACAAATTGTTTTTGATCACCAGCTTCCCGGTGCCTTCCTGCACAACGCCCTCCAGCATACCCCTTACCTTAGCCAATGTTTCATCGGAACATACTTTAGGGTTGATCACCCTGGCCTGGAAACGCTCAACGGTGTTGCCCAGGCGGCGTATCTCCTTCACAAAAAGTGGCGAGATCATTTCCCCGTTGTTGGCCACAGAATTATAAAATGTGAGCATTTGCAGCGGGGTTAATTTCAACTCATAGCCATAAGCCATTTGAGATAAGGATTGAACCTTGTTCCAATCAGCCGAATGGGTATTCTTGATACGCGGCCGTCCTTCACCGGGTATCTGTAATTCATTTTTTTCATTCAGGTGATAGCTATAAAGCTTATCGATAAACTCCTGCGGATTATCGTGGTAATGCGCATAAACAAATTTGGCAGCCGCCACGTTGGACGATTCTTCAAAAGCTCTTTTGGCGCTTATTATCGTACCCGGATCTTCAGCATCTTTTATTTTAAGCGCTATTTTGCCATTACGTGGGTTGATCAAATCATACCGACCATTTTCGGCATTGATCAAGGAACTGGTGTCAATTTTACCCTGATCTATAAGCGACATGTATGACGCCAGCTTAAATGTTGAGCCCGGCTCAGCAGATTCGCTGATGGCGTAATTCATGGTTTCCTGGTAGTCGCCATTTTTGGTACGCTGATAGTTAGCAATAGCTCTTATTTCGCCCGTTGCAACTTCCATTAAAACCACGCAACCATGATCGGCCTGGCTTTTGTCCAGTTGCGCTTTCAGGGCAGCCTGTGCCACATCCTGGAAGTTGACATCAATAGTTGATATAATATCAGCCCCGTCTTTTGGCGAGATCTCGTCATCCCCATTATTTACAGGCATCCAGGTACCGCCCGCCATGCGCTGCATTAAACGTTTGCCGTTCTCGCCATTAATATAATCGGCATAAGCACCCTCTAACCCTACAGCAACCGACTTGCCCGCAGCGTTTGTTGCGTTATCATTTTTGTAGCCGATAGTACGCTGAGCTAAAGAGCGAAAAGGCAGGATACGTTTGTTTTGCTGCAGAACGATCAGTCCGCCCTTATATTTTCCCATATTAAATATGGGGAACTTGCGTATATCTTTTAACTGCTGAAAACTCACCTTACGCCTGATCAGCGCATAACGGTCGCTATCCTTACGCGCATCGCGCAACATTCTTGAATATTCGCGGGGCGATCTGTCTCCAAAGTATTGAGCCATAGTTGCCGCCAGCGAATCCACTTTTTCATAAAATATCTTTTCATCGGCAATGCCACCAGCCAGCATATCCATGTGCAACTCGTATTCGGGTACCGAAGTTGCAAGCATACTACCATCATTGGCAAAAATGTTACCCCTGGCAGCCTCCACATTCATATATTGGGTTGAAAGGCTGACCGACATCGCTCTCCATTTTTTGCCCTGCACAAATTGCACCCGGCAAAGTTGCACCATCACCGCTCCGGCAAAAACCAGGATCAATCCGAAAGCAAGATAAACCCGGATGAGTATATTGGTCCTAATGCTCATCTTTCACCTCCTCTGCTTTCAATCTTTGTGGCGGCGCTATAGATTCTTTTATGCCGAGTGTATCCACCTTTTTTGCCACTTCGCTCAAAGTGCTTTTAAAGGCCAGATCAGCTTTGGCAGTTTTATAGTCCCAGGTCAGTTCTTTTACTTCCTTGCCTATTTTATCAATATCACGTATGCTTTTTTCGGCCATGTGCATATTGCCGATATAGAGCATCCCCAGCAAAGCCAGGAACAATAAGAAAGGCAGCGCGCTGGTAGCTTTTTCGGAGTTAAAGTTTTTTGTAAAAAGCAGCCATAGCGCGTTCTCAGAAATTTCCTTTACGGGTTTTTCCTCCACGACAAGTTCCTTCTCAACTTCTTCTTCCTGAATTTCTGCGCGTAAACGATTGGTCATTTTTTTACAGCTATTCTTAATTTGGCGCTCCGTGCCCTGTTATTATTCTTTATCTCGTCTTCTGAGGCAGTTATCGCACCGCGACTTACCGCTTCAAAAGGTTTTTGATCGTTACCATAAAAATCTTTCTCCACCTCGCCGCTGAATTTGCCTTTGGCGATGAAATTTTTCACCAGGCGGTCTTCTAGTGAATGATAAGACATCACCACCAGCCGTCCACCAGAAACCAAGACTTCAGCCGATTGGATCAAAAAATCCTTCAATGCTTCCAGTTCCTGGTTCACCTCGATGCGCAAAGCCTGGAAAACCTGCGCCAGGTATTTATTTTCTTTCCCTCTCGGGATCAAACCCGCGATCACATTTTTCAGATCAGCCACCGTGCTGATGGTCGTATTCAGTCTTGCGGTAACTATGGTTTTTGCAAGCGATTTAGCATTTTGTATCTCACCATACATCCCGAATATCCGGTGCAGATCAGCTTCGCTATAGGTATTGATCACTTCTTTAGCTGTCAGTGTACCCGATTGATTCATCCGCATATCCAGCTCGGCGTCAAAACGAATAGAGAACCCGCGCTCGGCCTGGTCAAACTGGTAGGACGAAACGCCTAAGTCGGCCAGTATCCCATCCAGCGGGATAGCATTATGCAAACGGCTAAAGTTTTTGAGGTACCTGAAATTCTGATCGATAAATTCAAAGCGATCATCATCGATCACATTTTGCTGCGCATCGGCATCCTGGTCAAAAGCCAGCAAGCGGCCGTTTTTACCTAAATGTTTTATTATTTCGCGGGAATGGCCGCCACCACCAAAGGTCACGTCGACATAAGTACCTTCGGGGCGGATATTGAGGCCCTCAATACATTCAGCCAACATCACAGGGGTATGATAATTACTCATTGTCTTTCCCCTTTCCCTTACCCATTACTTTCTCGGCCAGGTTGGCAAAGTTTGCGGGCTCGTTATCCATGCTGCCATAATACGTATCCTCGTCCCAAACTTCTATTTTATCAAACTGGCATACCAACACCACATCCGAGCTGATGCCTGCATACTCCAGCAATTGTTTTGGGAATAAAATACGGTTGGCAGTATCCAGCGATAATTCTGATGCGCCGCGTGTAAAATATCTTCTGAATTCGCGGATATCTTTCTCGTAACCATTCAGATTACTCAACTCTTCGGCTATTTTGTCCCATTCTTTCCGGGTGTAGATCACCAGGTGTTTTTCGAACCCACGATTGATGACAAGCCCCTCTCCTTCAGCTTCTGGAAGCTGTTTTTTGAGGTTCGAGGGGATGATCATCCTCCCTTTGACATCAATCTTACAATTATATTCTCCTAAAAGATGAGACATATTTACGCCGTGGGTACTTTAATAAGGTAAATCTATGATACTTTCTCCACTTTTCGACACTTTTCGACACAAAAAAGTTTTCAACACATTATTGGGGTTTTAGACCCCCACTTTAATGAGTTTAATTGCCCAAACTGATTTTAATTTATAATTTCCCGTTTTGAGATCTACCATGAAATTCAGATCATTAATCATCATCTCCACTGTGTTAATTTGTTGCTGCTTTACCACGCAAAAGAGCAGCGTGATACAGATTGATATATCCTATTTACTGAATGCCAGGCCGGTAACTACGCTCACCAACGGGAAATTGGTTAGCTGGACAAAAGGCATAGACGGCAATGGTGATGGCGACGGTTATCTTACACATTCCGCAGCTGAATTTAATGGCGACAAGGATGCCCACGCCTTACCGGACAATCCTGTATTCGCTGCAAATGTGCAGCACCCTCAAATTGAGCTTCATTATAATAATGCCGATAGCGTACACAGCCAGGCGAGGTTTGTATCAGGAAACGGGGAGTTTTTGATCCGTACCCCGAAGGCTCATTATTCAGCAATTTACCTGGGTATAAGCAGTTCCGAAGGGTCATCTTCGATGCAATTTGATTTGATCTATACAGATAAAACAGAAACAAAAAATTACATGCTACCCGATTACTATAATAATGTATCAGAAAAATACCCTGATCTGAGCTACGTGGCTACCGACCTTGCGAAGTGGGGGAAGAAGCATAAGATGACCGAGAAGGATCATCACAATATTCACTTGCTTAAGTTAAATATTGACCCGGACAGGAAACTCACCGCCATTAAAATCAGTAAATCCAAAGAGGGATACTTAATGTTTTGGAGCGCGACAGG
>Ga0206812_1129_pt3 | contig 12131 bp, 15 predicted proteins | sample Alteio_BWOrgCont_54_FD_152912 | JGI IMG/M metagenome (GOLD analysis project Ga0206812, IMG submission 152912) | Enriched cells from forest soil in Barre Woods Harvard Forest LTER site, Petersham, Massachusetts, United States -... | ecosystem: Environmental > Terrestrial > Soil > Temperate forest >... | reverse complement strand
CCCTGCCACCACCCGCACAAATTCCACCCGGTCCCCCTCCGCCAGCGCGCGCTCGCGCCACTCCTCGCGCCGCAAGGCCAGCCCATTGTGCTCCGCAAGAATCGCCGGCGCGGGCAATCCCAGTTCCTCAATCAACTCCGCTACATTCTTTGCGCGGACAATCTCCCGGCGCTCGCCGTTGACCGTGATCGCGATCCTCATGCCACGGCCGCCACATCTGCCGCGGGCGCGGGCGCATCGAGAATGGCGCGGTCCCAATCCTTCCACACCGGCTCGAAGCCCTGCGCGCGAATGACATCCGCCACTTCCCGCGGCGTCCGCGTGTCGGAGATTTCAAACTGTCCCGTCGCGCCTTCGGCATCGGAATCCGCCGGGGCGAGGGCCTTGCCGCGCACCGTGAAGTGCAGATCGTCGCGGCCCTGGCCGGTGTAACCGCCCGGTTCCGTGTGACTGCCGGCGCTCATCATGGTGACGCCGAGCGGCAGCAGGGCGTCGCGCAGGGCGGCCGGTTCGCGCGTGCTCAGCACCAAGCCCACCTGCGGAAAGCACAGCCGCAGGGCACAGATGAGCTGGATGAATTCGCGGTCGGCCACCGGATGCGGCGGCGTGAACTCGCCCGCGCAGGGGCGCAACCGTGGCAGGCTCACCGTAAATTGCGCCCGCCAGCAAGTCCGCAGCAGATGCTCGAGATGCGCGGCCAGCGCCCGCGCCTCGGCCCGCCATTCGGCGAGCCCGAGCAGCGCCCCGACACCGATCCGCCGGAAGCCGCCCGCATAAGCGCGCTCCGGGCAGGCCAGCCGCCAGTCGTAATCCTTCTTCGGCCCGGCGGTGTGCATCGCCGCGTAAATCTCGCGGTCGTACGTCTCTTGGTACACGACCAACCCCTCCGCGCCGGCCCCGACTAGCGCCGCATACTCCGGCGTTTCCATCGGCGCGACTTCGAGGGCCACGCTCGGGGTCTCCGCGACCAGCGCCCGCACACAGCGTTCCAGATAGCCGTTCGAGACAAATTTCGGGTGTTCGCCGGCCACGAGCAGGATATTGCGAAAGCCTTCCTTCGCCAGGTGGCGCGCCTCCTTCACCACGGACGCCACGTCGAGCGTCACCCGCAGGATGGCGTTGTCGCGCGAAAAGCCGCAGTAGGCGCAGTTGTTGATGCACTCGTTGGAAAGGTAGAGCGGGGCAAAGAGGCGGATCGTCCGCCCGAAATGCTGCCGGGTCAGCGCCGCGGACTCGCGCGCCAGCGCGCCGAGTTGCGCGTCCGTCTTCGGCTCGAGCAGCGCGGCAAAGCGGCGCAGCACCGGCGAGGCGGTGGCGGAGTGGATAGGGGCGGACGTCATGGAAGCGAACCGGGAATATGCGGGCTGGCGCCGGTCTTGTAAATAGGGTGGGGTGGAATCGCTCTCATTGCGTGTGCAAAGCCCAGGAGACTGGTAAAGGGAGGGCAGATGGTCTCCGTTTTCTATCACGTCGTGGTCCTTGCCGGGCTCCTCTTCGCCCTCGGCATGGTGCTGGCCAACGTGGCCTGTTTCGACGGGTTGCGCCCCGCGGCCCCACCCGCGCCCGTGGATGCGCCGCTGGTTTCCATCCTCATTCCGGCGCGCAACGAAGCGCTCAACATCGAGGCCTGTGTCGGTTCGTTGCTCGCGCAGGATTACCCGCGCTATGAACTCATCGTCCTCGACGACCATTCCGACGACGGTACCGGCGATCTCGTGCGCCGCCTCGGCCTGCGCGCAGACGGCGATCGCCGGGTCATTTCCGGCGAACCGTTGCCAGGCGGTTGGACGGGCAAAGGCTGGGCCTGCCATCAGCTCTCGCTCGCTGCCCGCGGCGAATATCTTTTCTTCACCGATGCCGACACCGCGCACGCCCCCGGCACCGTTTCCGCCACGGTGGCCGCGGCGCGGGCCTATCGCGCGGACCTCCTCTCAGCGTGGCCGCGCCTCCTCACCGTTACCTTGGGCGAGCAACTCATCATCCCCATGATCCTCGTGCTCGGCATGGTCATCTATCCGCACTGGCTGGTGCTCCTTTTGCAAAGGCATCCGCATCTCGCCGCGCGACTCCCGGATTTTCTGCGGAGCAGCCTCGGCGCGGCCAACGGCCAGTTCATGTTTTTCACGCGCGCCGGTTACGACCGCATCGGCGGCCACGCCGCGCTGCACGACCACCTCGTGGAAGATGTCGCGCTGGGCCGTGCCGTGGCCGCGCGGATGGGCGAGGGGATGCGCCTGCTCAATTGCGACTCGCTCCGTTTCTCGACCTGCCGGATGTACCGCTCGTTTGGCGAGACTTGGGAAGGCTTTACCAAGAACATGCGCGCGGCCTTCGAGGATTCGCTGGCCGGGTTTCTGATCATCGGCGCCACCCAATGTTGCGGCTTTCTCCTGCCCTTCCTGTTTGTCTTCACCGCGCGCGCCGCGTGGCCGCTGGTCCTTGGGCAAATCGCCGTGATCTACCTCATCCGCGTGGTGCTCACGCTGCGTTTCCGGACTTCCTGGTGGAGTTGCCTCCTGCATGCGCTCGGCGAAGTGCTCTGCCTGGGCATCGGCCTGAATAGCTGGCGCCGCCTCGCCTCCAAGGGCGTCCAGTGGAAAGGCCGCATTTACCAGACCAGCCGCGGCATGCCGCGGTGAGCCCGCTGCAATGCCTGTGGCTCCCATAGGTCGTATACGACCTGTACGTCCCATGAGTTGTCCTTCGGAAGCTCCCAAATAGCCCATTTTCGCCCCTTTCCCGCCCGCAGCTTGCATTTTCCCAGATTTCCCGCAACGTGACCTAAGATGCAGTTGACTCTACTTAAGTCGAAAATCCACCGTGCCACGGTCACTGGAGCCAGCCTCCACTACGAGGGCAGCATGACGATTTCCCGCGACCTCGCCGAGCGCGTCGGCCTGTTGCCCTACGAAAAAATCCTCATCGGCAACATGGGCAATGGCGAACGCTTCGAGACCTACGTCATTTACGGCGACGCCGGTACCGGCCAGATCCAGTTGAATGGCGCCACCGCGCATCTCGGCAAGATCGGCGACCGGCTCACGATCATGAATTTCGGTTCCTACACCCCCGAGGAGGCCGCCGGCCACAAGCCGCGCGTCATTGTTCTTAACGAAAAGAACGAAGTCGTCCGCTACGAAGCGGGCCACGCCAGCGAAGAACTCCACGTCGTCGCCTGATCCCGGTATATGAACAAAGACCTATTTCTCGGCCAATTTGCGCTCGGTTTTTACCTCGGGTGCATTTTCCTCGTCATCGCCTGTTACAATTACCTCCGGCTCAAGAGTGAGCTCGCGCGTTTCCGCCGCCATCTGAGTGACAAACTCGAGATCGAGGCTGAGACCATGAAGAAGATCAAGGCCGAGCAGGAAAACCTGCGGAAGGAAAACGAAACGCTGCGGGTGAAGGTGAACGCGCTCAACGAAATCCCCGATCGCAAATTGCAGCGTGACCTCGAAGTCTACGCCCGCGCCGAGAAGCGCATGCTCATCAATGCACCCGGCTTTGCTCCCGCTTGGGAAACCGCCAAGAGCGATGCGCACGGCGAACTCGCCGAGGAGGAGGCCGGCAAGGCCGCGCCGAAGCGCATTTTTTCCCGGCTCTTTGGTGGCGGCAATTCTGCCACCGCCGCGCTGCCCAATCGCGACGGCAATAACAACAGCGAGAGCGACGCGGCCCGATCCGGCGCCGAGCATTGATCGACATCTAACCTGCTACGACCGCGCGCAGGTCTTTTAACAGCAGCGCCAGGCGAAAAGGCTCTGAAGGGAATGCCTCGAATCGAAAGCGTTCGTAAAACCGCTTGGCGTCTTCGTCCTTTGCGTGAACAACGACGGCTCGCAACCCGGCAATGGCGCTCGCTTGCAGTGTCCGCAGCAACGCATCGCGGAGAAGTTGCTTGCCCAATCCTTGCCCTTGAAATTCCGTTGCGACTGCCAATCTTGCCAGGACCATGACTGGCACGTCGTGCCGCGCGAGGCCTTTCCGGGTACGTTCAGGCACGGCTTCATATTCTACCGAGCCATAGGCCAGCGTGTAATAACCGGCGAGTTTTCCATCCTCTGAGAGCGAAACGTAGGTTCTGGCACCCTGGCTTTGCTGGCTTTGGTAGGCGTAGCGTTCAATAAAACGATTCAACTCTTCCTTGCCGCAATCAAAACCGGAAACGGGATCACTGGATTCCAGTAGCCTTGGTTGGAGCAGAGCCACCGGTCACCTCTTAACGAAAATGCTCGGTTCCTGCATCAACCGGCGGAGTTCCGGCAGATCCTTCGGGGCTTCGTCCAACTTCGCTAGAAACTGCTCCCACTCCGCTCTTGGCAGACGAGTACGATTGTCTTCGGCCACGATTCTTTGTGCCTCTGGAAAAACCCTTTCGAGAATGAACTGCGTGATATTGACTCCGAGTAATGCTGCCGCGCGGCTGATGATGCTCTTTTTGTAGGCGTCAACACGCAGGTCGATTCGAGTGGATGGGCTGGGAGTGCTCACGGTCTTCCTCTTTGCTTTCTCTGATAATATGGCAGTGTATACACACATTGTCCACACACTTTAAGTCTGCTATTGTCATCGCCCGACTGGCCTTCGTCTTCCTCGCTATTGCCTCGCTGGAATCGACCCGCGCCACCGAGGCACCGAACGCGGCTCCCGCACCGAAGCAGGACGCCATGGACGCGCAGGCCGATGCCATCATGCGGCAAGGTGATGAGTTGATGAGCAAGGGCGATTCTGCCGGCGCGCTCAAATTGTACCGGGACGCGCTGTCCATTCGGCAAAATCCAGTTGAGGGCGAAGCGGTCAAGATGAAGCAGGAACGCGGTGTCCTGGCCTGCGACCTGAAGATCGGCAGTATTCTCAAGGAGCAGGGCGATCTCTCGGGCGCCCTCCAGACTTATCGTGAGGCGCTGACGACAGCCGGAAGCCTCGTCGGGCAGGATCCCGAGGACGCGGAGCACCGGCGCGAACTCGCGACGACCAATGAAATGATCGGCGAAGTGGTGGCCGCGCAGGGTGACCTGACCAGTGCGTTGCGCTACTACGAGGATGCGCGCGTCATCCGCCGGAAGCTGGCCAAAAGCGATCCGGCCAACAACACCTGGCAACACGACTTGGGTCTAAGTGAGGATTACATCGGCGATCTCCTGCTTGCGAAGCGCGATCCGACCCATGCGGTCGAGGCTTACGAGCGGGCTATGGATCTCCGCGAAAGGCTGGCCGCGCAGAAAGGAGGCGACGCGTGGCAGCACGACGTGGCCTTGAGTTATAGCAAGCTCGGAGACGTCGCCCTGACCCAGGGATCGCGCGTGGAGGCTTTCAAGTCCTTCGGCAAGGCACTCGACATCGCGGAGGATCTGGCCGCACGAAACCCGAATGACATCGCCTGGCAGCGCGACCTCTCCATTTACCAGGAGAGAATGGGGGATGTGCTCCTGGAACGAAGTGATCTGCCCGAGGCGCTGAAGTCCTTCCAGGCGGCGCTGGCCATCCGGCGGCGAATCGCCTCGCGCAACCCCGCCAATGCCGACTGGCAACTCTTGCTGGCTTACGGAGTGCGCGATGTCGCCCAGGTGCTCCGCAAATTGGGCCGCCCCGGGGAAGCCCAGCCTCTCTATGGACAGTTCCGCGACATCGCCGACCGGCTCGCGCAAGCCCACCCGGGGGATTATGCGCGCCAGGTGGACCGGGCCAACGCGCGCTATCTCGTCGCCTCATGCTGGGATAACTCCAAGGAGGGGATTCAAAAATCCATCGAGTTGGTCACCGAGGCCGTGGCCATCCTCCAGGAAGTCGATAAGTCCCGCGGCCTGCGCCCCCGGCACTCCTCCTGGCTGACTGAGTACGCCAGCACCCTCGAAAAGCTAAAAACATTCGAAGCCGAGGCGAAGTAAGATCCGCGGCATTGGATGTTGGGCGTTGGGCGTTGGATGTTCAGTCTTACTCCCCTATTTCCCCGCCTTCGCTCCCCAAATCGCCAGCACATCCGGAGAACCCTGCGCGCGGATGCCGTTATCCGTCATGATATCCTCGGTGGCTGCGATTATCTCCGTCCGGCGGAAGATCAGCGTTTCCCCACCCCGCGTCTTGAAATCGATGGTCACGAATTCGTCCTTCGCGTCGCGCAGCACCTCCACAAGGTGACCGAGGTTCTTGATCGGGATGCCATTGATGGTATTCACGACCTGCCCCATGGCATTCCCGTAACCTTGCGCCAGCTTGTGTGGGAAAAATGGCGAGGAAACAATGACCAGCCTCTCACCCTCGAAGGCCGGCTTGTCACCGGCGCGGGTCATCAGCGGGTTTCCCGTGAAACTCATCAGAAACACAATATTTGCCGACTTGGTCCCACGCAGGAAGCCCGAGATGAATTCGGTCGTCGCCTCAGAAAAGACCAGCGGCCCATAGACAAAGTACGAAGGATACGTCCCTTCCAACTCGGGAATAACCATGGTGCGCTTCGAGTGCACGGGTAGCGCGACTTTCACCTCCTGGCCCGCGCGCACCACCGTCAGCGGCACTTTGTCGTCCTTGGCCAGCTTTTGAATCATATAATTGTACCGAACTCGCAGGTCGTGATTAATCTTGATCATCCCCTGGTCGTCCACCGGCACGTCTCCAATGTGGGTGATAACATCCCATTCCTTGAGCGGATAGTCCGGATCGGTATTGGCTGGCTGGTGGACGATGACCCCTGCCACCGACTTATCCAATTTCAAGTAAGAACGCAGGGCGGGGTTTTCCAGCGTCTGGGTTTCATCGAATAATGCGGGCTTGCCCTGATAAGTTCCCTGCGCGAGGCCATCGAGAAACAGATCGATCTCTTCACACGGAATGATATAGCCGATGTTTTCGGCGTCGCCGAGCCGGCTGAAGGCTAGGCCGATCATTTTGTCGCCGACCACCGCCGGCCCGCCGCTGTTGCCGGGATTGATCGCCGCATCGATCTGAATCCGCAAGCCGGCGAACGACCCATGATACGCGCTAAACTCGATGCGGGACACGATGCCTTTGGTGATGGAAAGGGTGGTGCCGCCCGTGGGATAGCCGTAGACCATCACCGCATCCTTGATCTCCGGGAGAACTTTCTCGCGCTGGATGGGCGGATGAGTCGTAAAAAACGAATCATCGTCGAGTTTGAGCACGGCCAGGTCGATGCCCAGGGCGATCGCCTCGACCGTGGCCGAGACCTTGTCGCCCGCCTGGTTGGCCTGCACCTGGATCTGGCCGGCATAGTTCACCACATGCGCATTGGTCAGGATGCGTTTGCCATCGATCACCACTCCGCTGCCCGTGACTTCCGCGGGAGCTTGCTTCGTCCACGGCTTGTACGGATCAGGATAGCGAATCGTGGAGAAGACCTTGACCAGCGAATTCTCCACCGCGCTCGAAGGGACCTCCTTCGGCGCCGCCGGAGTCGCCGGCGTGGGTGCGGCTGCAGGCGGCGGTGCTTCTGGGTCCGCGGCGCGGACTGGGGTGAAGAGCGAAGCCAGCGCGGTCGCGACGACCAGGACCACGACTTTCGGGGGACGAACAGCCATTGCATGCATGGGCGATAGAAAACAGCACGGCCATGGGAAGGCGAGAGCCTTTTGCCGCCGATGCAAATCAATGGAGTGTCTTCCAAAGAAGCGCTCCGAGGGAGGCGAAGACCAGGACGGCGAGCAGGCAGCTTTTGCTGGCTGGCGGAGCGGTGAATAGTCCGGGCGCTGAAAGTCGAAGTTGCACTTCCATCTGGTCCACCGCGCTCTTCGCTTCGGCCAGGCCCACCTTGGTTTGTTCCCGGTAGAGTTTGATCGCCAGAATTTTCTTCCCGGCAAAGAGTGCCTCACGGATCGCCTCGGTCTGATCCGGTGAACCCGGGGTGCTTGTCGGGATGACCGCTTCGGGAGAAGCAGATTGCCGAAGCTGCGCTTCCATTTTTTCCACGGCACTCTTCGCCTCCGCCAGGCCCGCATTGGTCAGGTCGCGGTAGAGTTTGATCGCCTTGATCTTATTGCCGGCCCGGAGCGCGTCTTTGATCGCCTCGGTCTGGTCCTGGGGATTCGGGGTGCTCACAGTCCCTCGGCAAACCTTATCTCCCACCCGGGATTGCGCCGTGGCCGGACTTGGCCACGACGGCGATATCCTGGACGAAAAACATGTCGTCGTGATCCTTTTCCCGAAATGCCTCCAGCTTCCGGTCGTTGCGCAACCAGCGCGGTTCGCGGCCGTCCGGACGCCAGCCGGTGCCATGGGCGTTGGCGGCCAGCAGCGCCTTGATTTCCGCCGCCGTGATCTTTTGCCCGAGACCATGCGCCACGAGCATGACGGCGCTTTCCTCTTGCATGACCACGTTGATTCCCAAGCCTTTCATTTCCCAATAGTACTCGTCGTTCCCTGGGATGCGGATCTTGCCGGCGTTTTTCTTGCCCGGTCCGTAGCGGGCGGTGAGTTCTTCCAGCGAATCGCCGACCCGGGGGAAATCATTCTTCCCGCGATTCTCCTCGCCATAAAGGGCGCCTTGTGACGGACGGCCTGGAAATACGATCAGGAAGAGAGCGACGCAACAAAGCCAGATACGGTTCATAAGACAGGGGGAACAACCAGCTTGAGGACAGCCGATGAACAGGTTTGTGCCAAGCTAATTTGTGGTTGTGGGCGACGTTGATTCCGCTTTCGGCTGGCCTCGAAAACAAGAGGGAGCGAACATCCCAAACGCCGCCCACGTTGCCTAAGATTTCCTTGGGTCGGACCCAAATTCCATGGCCCTATTGCTCTTCCCGTGAACGTCGCCAACCTCTTCAAAAATTCGTCCACTCCGTCCGACCGCGAGGAGATCAAGCGTCTTGTGAAATCCGGCGACGTGCGAATCGAACAGATCGTTTCCCACGGCCAGCCCAGTCCGAAAGGATACTGGTACGATCAGCCGACCGCCGAATGGGTGGTTCTCCTGCGGGGTTCCGCGACCCTGGCGATGGCCGGCGATGGCCGGATCGAACTGGTGGCTGGCGATTTCCTGCTCATTCCCGCCCATCTGAAGCATCGCGTGGAGCGCACTTCGAAGGACGCGCTCTGGCTCGCCGTGCATTTCCAGGAAGGCCCGGCGGCGCCAGGTTGATGCAAGGTAGGGACGCCGCGCCGTCGATGTCTTTATAGGTGTTTGATGCTATGCTTCGAAGCCCGCGCGAATCGCCGCGAAGCCTTTGGGCACGGCGGTGTCCGCGGGCTCGCGGCCTTCCATTTCCAGCGAGACGTAGCCGGTGTAGCCCGCGTCCCGCAGGATTTTGGCGATCCGTTTGTAGTCGAGGTCGATGGTGTAAAACTCGCCGCCACCATCGTAGCTCTTGGCTTGGACGAAGACCGTCTTCGGCGCGATTTTCACCAGCTTGTCGTAGGGGTTCTCCAGGAAATTGCCCGTGTCCATGAGCGCGCCCACCCACGGGGAGTTGACCCCGTCGATGATGCGCAACTGGCCCTCGGGCGTGCCACTCAGGCCCCAATGATTCTCCAGGGCGAGGACGACGCCGCGCTGCTCGGCCAGCGTCGCGCATTGCTGGATGGAGTCGATGCACCACTTGAAACCGTCATCCTCGGTATAGCCGGGCAGGATCGGCTCCACGCCCCGCGCTTTCATGAGCGCTTCGAAATCCGGGATGGTCTTCCACCGGCCGGAGCTGATGCGGATGCACGGAATCCCCATGGCGTAGGCGATCTCGATGCATTTTTCGGTGTGGGCTATCCATTTGTGGCGTTCCGCCGGATTGGGTGAAACGAAGTCCTGGAGCACGGAAAGGCACGCGAGGTCGACGCCGCAGTGCAGCGCATGGCGCTTGAGCTTCTGGCAGTAGGCGTGCGCCGCGGCATCGAGGCGCCCGAGTTCATCGATGGCCATCTGGCGATGCAGGAGATCGATGCCATGCGCCCCGAGTTGCGCCGCTTGTTCCATGACCCACTCCACCGCTACTTTCTCACCCTTGAAGTGCCAGTAGGAGTAGGTGGACAACGCGAGCTTCAGCGGGCTGCGCGGAGCTGGTGGAATGACGGGAACGACCGGGGCGGGGGAGGCGGGCATTTTCTCGGCAGCGCCGAGCACCGTGGCGCCAATGCCGGACGCTGCCCCGAGGAGGAAGGCGCGACGTTTCATGCCCGTGGGTTTAGCAGAGCCGGCTGCCAATTCAATGTCTCAAAGACAGAACAGTGGAAAGAACGCGACATGACCTTCTCGTTATTCCGCCCCGTCAAAGGACGCGAGTAAGTAGTCCAGTTCGGGGTCGAGCATCAGGCGCAGCATTTCCACGAGATCCGGGTCCATGAACTCGAAATCATCCGGGATCTCGAGGACATCGATGCGCGGAAGATCCAGGCCTTCAAAGCGCTTGGTCATCCAGAGCTTGTGTTCCTGTTCCATGGCGAAGACGACATCCGCCCAGCGCAGGTCCGCCTCGCTCACGCGCCGGTTCGCCCCGGATCGCACGCCCGCGGAACGCACTTCCAGCCGTGCGTCATTGCGGTAAATTTGCTCCGCGGTGGCGCTGCGCTGTTTGTTCATCGCGCAGACAAAAAGGACTTTCAGGCGCCGGGTCATCACGTGTCGAGGCCGCTCGAGCGGAGGATCGCCTCTTGTTCCAGCGGCGCCGCCGGGTAACCCATGCTCAGGCACTCGGACAAGTATTGCCGCAGAAATGCGCCCACGCTGCCGAACCGCTCATATTGCCCGGTGTGCACCAGTTCGTGAGCGATCAACCCGCGGTCGTCGATCATGTCGCTGCGGATAAAGATCCCGTAGCGCAGAGTCAGTCCGGCGGTGAACGGGCTCATCAGGCCGGCCGTCTCGCCCGCCGCGCGCAGGACCGGATCATCTGGCATCGGAACCGAAGCCACTGCCAGCAGGCGAACCCGGTCCGGGTGGGCGACGCCCATCTGCCGGGCGTCCGCCAGTTGCGCCGCAGTCAGCGCCGTGCCGGAAGCCAGGATGATGGACTCCTGTTCCCCGGCCCAGGCCACGGCGAGCGGCAGAAGGAGTTCGAATTGTTCGGGAGTTGGAAGACCTGGACTCATGGAAGCTGCGAGACGATGGGGATGGTTCGCGTGATGGGCAAATCCCGCCCGTTACCCCGCGTCCTGCTTCGCTTGCACTGCTGTCAGCTTTCGCGCGAGGCGCGGGGCCAGCACCAACGCGACCAATCCGGCGCCCAAGGTCAAAAGCGGCCGGGTCAATTGATAAAACGAGGCGGCATGCTTTTCGCCGCCGAGAGGAGTTTTCTGCTGCGCGGTGACGATGTAATAATGGAGCCAGTTAAAGGCTTCGCCGAAAGAGGAAAGGACGAAGTAGAGCCCGAGAAAAGTGAAGGCGAAGCAGTAGAGATCGTAGCGCGTCAAGGTGCCGAAATTCACCTCGGCATTGGGCGGCGGTGTGACAAAGCGCGCGATGGGGTGCGAAAGCACGAAGACAATGAGCGCCCACACCAGGTAGGCGAGTGGCACGGAGAAAACCCAGATGGACATGTGCCTGGTCTCGAAGGGCATCGTCAATTGCGTCAGGGAAACGAGTTGGACGATTCCGTTCACCAGCCAGACCAGGGAAAAGATTCGGAGAACGATGGTGACAATTCCGGTAAGAGGCATGGGGATTGGGAGGGGGGAAACAAACAACCGGCGGCGATCCGGGTCCTTTCTGACTGCGGCCGCGGGCGTTTTCCATCCTTTTCTCGAATCCTCGACATCCCCGGCCCGGTTCGCCTAGCCTCGGGGAATATGGAAATCCATATTGCCCGCGACGGACAGCAGTTCGGGCCTTTCTCCCCGGAAGAAGTGCGACGTCAGCTTGCCGCCGGCACGCTGCTGCCGACGGATTTTGCCTGGAGCGAAGGCGCGACGGCCTGGGTGCCGCTGGGCTCGCTGCCCACTCTCGCCACTCCGACTCCACGGCCGGTGGCCTCGCCTTTGTCGCCCATGTCGCATCGGGTGGCGTCGCAAGCCGTGGCGGTGACCGCAGTCGCGGTCGCACCGCAGGCTGTCCGGACTTCGGGCGCGGCGGTGGCCAGCATGACGCTGGGCCTGCTTTCCCTCACGCTCCTGCCGATCGTCGCCGGACTGCCGGGCGTCATTTGCGGGCATATCGCACGCGGCGGCATTCGCCGCTCGGGTGGAACCCT
>Ga0206812_1150_pt1 | contig 12312 bp, 10 predicted proteins | sample Alteio_BWOrgCont_54_FD_152912 | JGI IMG/M metagenome (GOLD analysis project Ga0206812, IMG submission 152912) | Enriched cells from forest soil in Barre Woods Harvard Forest LTER site, Petersham, Massachusetts, United States -... | ecosystem: Environmental > Terrestrial > Soil > Temperate forest >... | reverse complement strand
CCAATAGCGCGCTCTTCGGCGCGTCGCCTTGAAGCAGCATAGGGAAGTCAATCTCCCCAAGCAAACGCTGGTACACGTCATTCATCTGTGCGTAGCTGGTAAACAGCACGAAGGCGCGGCCACGCGTAATATCAAGCAGCCGCTTTATGCGATCAGCCGCCTTGACAGCGAACTGCGGAGTTCTGGGGTCGGGCAAATCAGGCGGGACATAGAGTATTGCCTGGTTTTCGTAATCGAAGTGAGATGGCAAAACAGATTCGCGCGCGTGTTCGAGCCCTAATCGCCGGCGCATATACTCAAAGCCGCCGCCGACGGCCAAAGTTGCCGAAGTCAGCACCGCGCAGTCAAGGTTGTCGAACAGGCAGGTTTTCAGAATCGGAGCCACGTCAATCGGAGTGGCTTGCAGGTAGACGCTCAGTTTATCGCGTCCTCCGCGCCGGCGCTCGATCCAGAAGACGGTATTGTGATCTGTCGACTCCATCAGAAAACCGAACTGCACTTGAAGTTCTTGCGCGCGTCTCGCAAAGTTGAAGACTTCCTCTGGTTTAGAGGGCAGGTTTTCCAGCTCCGAGGCCATCCGGGTGAAGGACTGTTGCAACGCCAGGAACTCTTCGCCGTTTTCTTCCAGGAAATCGCGGCGATTCTCAAAAGAAAAGCGTCCTTCACCCTGAGGCAGCAATGCAAAGAAAAACATCGAGCGTTCTCGAAGACTCTTCAAAGCTCCCGAAATTGCCGCCGAAAGCATGTGATTGCGTTGCAGGGACGCTTCCACATCACGGCACAGCTCGTCGACGCGTCTGTTGCTGACGGAGACGCCAAAGTAGCTTCCAGCCACATCTTCCAGTTCGTGGGCTTCGTCAAAGATGACCGCGCCGACCTCCGGCAAAATACCGGCATCGGGCGCGTACTCAGCTTGCTGCTTAATAGAGAGATCGGCGAAAAAAAGATGGTGGTTGACGATGATGATATCGCTCTCCATCGCGCGCCGATGCATTTCCGTGATGAAGCACTTGTCCCACGAACTGCACTTCTGACCGATGCAAGCGTCGGAGCGCGCATCAATCTTGTGCCAGAGCGCGCTGGCCTCGGGCAACTCCGCCAGTTCGGCGCGGTCTCCGGTTTGCGTGGTCTTTTCCCAGGCAGCAATCGCGCGGTAGTGTTCGATTTCCTCCAGGCCGCTCAAGACTGGCTGGTCAGTGAGATCGTAGAGCTTCTTGCGGCACAAATAGTTGTTGCGCCCCTTCATGTAGCAGACGTTCAATCGGCCAGCACCGTCAGGGAACAACGCTTGCTCGAGAAAAGGAATATCCTTGTGAAACAGTTGCTCCTGCAAATTCTTGGTGCCGGTCGAGATAATCACGCGCTTCCCCGACCGAATCACCGGGACCAGATACGCCAGGGTCTTGCCGGTGCCGGTGCCAGCCTCGACAATGAGGTGTCGTTTTTCTTCAAGGGCTTGTTCGACGGATTGCGCCATCTGCAGCTGTCCGCGACGAAATTCGTAAGCAGGATGGGTGCGCGAGAGCACACCTCCAGGCGCGAAGAACTGGTACAGCGAAGTGTCAGAGTTTTTCTTTGCAGGGGCGGTCTGGGGAGTTGACGGCACGGAGTCTCTATAATAAGCCACTGGCGAGCTGAGACGTTGCAAGCAACGTCTCAAATCATTCCGTCTGTAGAAACATAGCTTGCTATGTTTCGCCAGCCGAGCGGGCGAAGGCCGGAGACCCTGCAAACGCAATCGTAGTTAATTATGACTCGAATCGATTCCAACTCGATGAGCGCGCCGGCCACGCCCGGCGTGGCCACCATTGCGATCGTTGGCCGGCCCAACGTCGGGAAATCCACCTTGTTCAATCGTATCGTCGGTTCACGGCGTGCCATCGTCGGAGACGAACCCGGGATTACGCGTGACCGGCTCTACGGCGAAGCTCACTTCCGCGGGCAACGCCTGCGCATCGTCGACACGGGAGGAATCGAGCCGGAAGAGAAGGACTTTATCCCCGCCGAAATCTTTCGCCAGGCAAAAGTTGCGCTGAAAGAAGCCGATGCCATCATTCTGGTCGTCGATGGACGAAGTGAACTGACAGCCCCCGATCTCGATCTCGCCCGTTTACTGCTTCGCGGCGGCAAGCCTTTGTTTCTGGCCGTAAATAAGATCGACAGCGACAAACAGCAGTCGCTCACGGCTGAATTCCATCGCCTCGGGATCAGAAACATATTCCCTGTTTCCGCCGAGCACGGGCGCGGCATCGATGACATTCTCGATGCCATCTTCGAATCTCTTGGGCTGGAAACAGCAGCCGCTGAAACTCCCGAGGTCGAGATTCCGGAATCCGAAGCCAGTGAACTGGACGAAGAGACTCACGATGAAGCCCAATTCACTTCTACCAAAGAAGTCAAAGTTGCGATTATCGGACACCCCAATGTTGGCAAATCAACTCTGTTGAACCGGCTCACGGGCACTTCTCGCTCTATCGTATCGCCAATTCCGGGCACGACCCGCGACGCAGTGGATGAAGTTATCGACATCAACGGCAAGAGCTTTCGCTTCATCGACACCGCAGGGATTCGGCGCAAAGGCAAGACCCATCTGATGGCGGAGAAACTCTCCGTCGTGATGGCGCGAAAGCATCTCGACGCCGCTGACATCGCCTTGCTGGTGATCGACGCCACTGAAGGCGTCAGCGCGCTCGACGCGACTATCGCGGGCTACGCTCACGAGAGTGGGCGCTCGGTCATCATCATTGTGAATAAGTGGGATCTGATAACGAGCGGCCAGAAGAAGCCCGGGCGAGACTCTAAAGCGACGCGTATCCGGGAGACTAAGAGTCCGACAGATCGAGTGGAGTACGAACAAAGGGTGCGCTACGACCTTAAATTCCTGAGCTACGCGCCGGTGCTGTTCGTTTCGGCCGCGACCGGTAAAGGTACCGAGAAGATTCTGCCCACGTTAGAAGAAGTTGCCGCGGAGCGGCGCAAACGCATACCGACGGCGGAGATGAATCGTTTTCTCAAATACATCGATTTTGAACGCGCTTCAGTTCCCGCGCGGCAGCAGGTCAAGATTTATTACATGACTCAAGCCGGGGTATCGCCGCCAACTTTTGTACTCTTTACTAACCGTAAAGTGAAGCTGCATTTTTCCTACCAGCGATTTCTGGAAAACCAGCTGCGAAAAGCTTTTGGTTTCGTAGGCTCGCCGATCTGGATCAAGAATCGGGCGCGAGGCTGATGCCTCAACTTGCGTCAGGTCGGCTGTGAACAATGTTCATGATTGTTGCCAGCATGGTTGCGATCAGCTTTTCCTCGCCCCCACTAACCGCAAAAGCGTCTGCTGTACATACGGCCAGCCTTTTGCCAGCCCGTTTCACAGACGCGCGAGCGACAAACGATTCGCCCACACCCGGCGACAGAAGATTGACCTTAAATTCCACACTGAGGACCTCGGCTTCTTCGGGAGCCACACTCAAAGCTGCATAGCCACAGGCAGAATCCATAATGCTGGCCAGCGCACCCGCGTGCACGAACCCGTCTTGCTGCGTCAATTTTGAGCCGAATGGGAACCGAATCTCAACCCTTCCCCGGCCAACCAAAATCATCTCCGCCGCAAGCGTGTTCATAAATAGTTGCCGAGAGAAACTGTCGCGGACTCTTTTCTCAAATGATTCCAATCTTCTCCCCCAGTATGTAAATACGGACTACCGAATCGGCTCCGGTTCCGGAGGTAACGATGGCGGCGGCAAAGGCGGAACCGCGAGAGCGCCCGATGCTGGCGGATGCAGGAGCGCCTCTAACGCGGGATAACGCGATGCGAAGAAGTAGATGGAATAAGCCGGAAAGAACACAATTGTTGGCACTGAGATGAGCGACACGACATAAAGCAGCACGGCGAGCAAAACGCATCCGACCACTACCGCCAGCGTAATCGTGTAAAGGTTCCAACTCAGGCCAGCGGTTTTTCCAGCCATGACCGCGATAACGCCGACTCCCCCTACCGGGATCAGCAAAATGAGGATCGCGATGAAAGTAATAATGCCGATAACCACGGCGGCGCCCAAAGCCATCACGATTTTCATTCCAATATATCCGGCGTAACCGGCCTTCTCCGATCGCAACATGGGCAACAGTCGGCGCCACGCTTCGATGGCGTCGATATTCTCCATTGCCATCTGGGGAACCACGAAATCCTTGGTCAGAACATGCACTATCAGTGCAAGCAATACGAAGCTGATCACAACAAAGAACAACAGCATGCCGCCCAGGACGAAGGGAATCAAGTGCTGCCGTGGATCTTTCAGCCAACCAGCAGCGATGGCGAAAGCAGCGGGAATTCCAATCACGACTGTCAGGCCGACGACCATGGCGAGGAGAAATAGAAGTTGCCACACGAAGTAGCGCATTCCCGCTCCATGCCGCCGGACCCATCCCCGCTGGATTTCGCAATGCTTAGCTATTACACTGTCGAACAAAATGAAGCGCATCACGCTGCTCACGTAGAGAAACAAGATCCAGAAGACTACTGCCAGCACGATGAGAACGCCGATTAATCCTGCATACAACATGGGATTGATGTTGGGCGACGGTAACTCAGCAAAACGCTGTCCACCGTTTGTATGGCCTGGCAGTTGGAAGTTGCTGAAGTTGCATCCCCCCGAACTGAGTTCACCGGCGAGAAAGCCCACAAGCGCGAGTTTCGCCCACTGCGCCACGCGGAACGGCTGCAGAAGTTGCTGTTTGGTGTGCTGAAAAGCTGGACCAATGGCGTCGACGGCGGAAATCGGCAAACACGCACCTCGCAGAGCCTTTCGGGACTCGCAGCAAGGTACCGCTAACCGCAAGTCAGGTCAAATAATATTTGGCTGTAACGACGCCTGAATCGCAATGGATTCTCGCAAGTTGGAACGTGACGCTCGCGTACAATGGTGCCCACTTTTGAAATCCGAGATCCGAAAGAAAGAGGGAAATGCGAAGAGGACTATTGGCTCGCCGATGGACGCTGAGGTTCCTGCGATGAAGGTGTCCGTCTTTATCGGGACCAGTGTCGATGGCTTTATCGCACGGCCGAATGGCGACCTCGATTTTCTTCCACCCGGTGGCGGCGAACCCCACGGATATGATGAATTTATGGCAAGCGTCGATGCGCTCGTGATCGGCCGCAAGACCTTCGAGACGGTTCTTGCCTATCCCACCTGGCCATACGGGAAAAAGTGCGTAGTGGTTCTGAGCGGTCATCCGCTCGACTTCTCTGGAGTGCGCGGAGGCGTTGTCGAGCAGATGGCCGGGCCTCCGCCTGAGATCGTTTCGAAACTCGCGGCCCGCGGCGTCCAGCACGTATACGTTGACGGAGGGGTTACCATTCAAGGATTCCTGCGCGCAGGCCTGGTTCAACGCCTCATCATCACTCGCGTGCCCGTCCTTATCGGCGAAGGAATTCCTCTATTCGGCAGCCTGCCGCGGGATGTTCGGCTGAGTCACGTCGCAACTCGGCACTATCCCAGCGGCTTGGTGCAGAGCGAGTATCGTGTTGTCGTTTAATGGTTCTGAGAAGAGCTACAACCGATCTTTACTCGTAGCGCAGCGCTTCCACCGGATCCAGCTTCGACGCCCGCAATGCCGGCACCAGCCCGCTGATCACGCCGACGATCAGCAGCACCAACGTGGAGAGCGTTACCGTCATTAGCGAGATTTTCAAATGGATATCCGCTTTGCCGGAATCGTCTTCAAATAGCGGCCCCATCAGCGGGAGCGTGCCCACCGCTGCGGAAATTGCGTACGACAAAAGCACACCGATCGCGCCGCCCAACAGCATAATCAGCAGGGTCTCCGCCAGAAACTGAAATTTGATGTGACGCTTTCTGGCTCCCAGCGCACGACGCAGGCCAATCTCACGAATACGCTCGTCGACGGAAACCAGCATGATGTTCATCACTCCAACTCCGCCGATCCCAAGAGTCAGGGTTCCGATAAACGTGAGCAGCACCTGCAGGCCGATGGTCAGCGCGTCAATCACCGGACGAAACTCGTCGCGCCCGAACATCTGAATTGCCTTTGGATCCGTGGGCGAAAATTGTTGTCGGGTCGCCACCGCCGCTAACACCTGGGCCATGGCTTTCTTTTCAAACTGCGGGGCCACAGGCGCAAAAATCAGGACTGCTGCATCCCGTGTATTCCAAAGATCTCCGGCGGCTGAATATGGAATCCACACGGATTCGTCGTCGCTGCTGAAGTAATTGCTGAGTTGAATCTTGCGCGCCATGATGCCGATCACGGTAAAACGCACTCCGCCGATCAGTACCGACTCGCCCACCGCGGGGCGGCCGCTAAACAGCTGCTCTCGGATGCGTCCGCCAAGAAAAGCCACGCGTCGCCGCTCGAGTTCGTCACTCGCGTTGATCCATCGTCCCTCCGCCGGGACTTCATTCCGCATCTCTCCGTATTCCGGGCAGACACCGCGGATGGCTGCCGTCCCTACCATCCTGTCGCCATAGGCAATGCCCGGGCGTTTCACGGTTTCGAGGCAAACATGCTTTACCAGAGGCGCGGTTTCCTTGACCATGTCGACATCAGCCTGCTCGAAAACAACTTTCTTCCCTGCCCGCTGTCCGCCGGGCTGTTCGCTGGTCTGCTGTGGCCAGCAGATGACCGCGCTTTTGCCAAACGCATCGAAGCCGCCGACCAGGATTTTGCGAAAGCTGCTGCCGTAGGCGATCAACAACGTAACCGTCGTAATGCCCCACACGATGCCGAGCATGGTGAGCAGGCTCCGTGTGGTATTGCGCTTGAGAGCAATCCAAGCTTCGCGAATGATTTCGAACAACATAAAATCTTTAACTGGAAAGAACACGAAGTAACACAAAGGTTTGAGAGAGCGATTTCCTTTGTGAACCTTTGTGGCTTCTGTGGTTAATGCCTCTCCTACCCACCAGCTTCAAATCTCAAAGCCTCGATCGGATCCACAGATGCTGCTTTCCGCGCCGGATATAACGCTGACAGCACGGCGATAGCTCCGAGCAGTCCGCACGAGAGCAACCCGGACTTCCAAGTCGGCAACAATCCCGCGAAAAAGTCGGGCATTGGAAGCAGATCGACCAGCGAGCAGATTCCGTAAGCTACGCCCAACCCAATGCCGCCGCTCAGCACAGCGATCAGCAATGCCTCGAGAAAGAACTGCCTCAAGATCGTGTGCGCCGGCGCGCCCAAAGCCTTGCGAACACCAATCTCGCGCGTGCGCTCGCGCACCGCCACCATCATCACGTTCATCACTCCCAACCCACCGAGGAAAAGCGTTACCACGCCGACCGCGCCCAGAAAATACTTCATGCCGTCCGTCATCTGCCGAAACGCTTGCGCCTCCTGCACCGTGTCCCAGATAGGGCAAGCTTCTTTGTCATGAGGATCGAAATTGTGCATGCGCGCCAGCGCCGTCCGGACTTGTTGCTTACAGCTTTCATGCTGCTCAACTGATTTCGGCGTCACCAGCAACTGATCGAAAGTCGTGGGAGTGCCCGGCGGCTTGTCCGGAAAATCTCGCCGCATGGCGCCAAATGGGATGAAAATCTTGTTTACATCCCATCCGTCGTAGCTCGAATCCTGTTTCTTCGTCGCCATGACGCCGATCACGACGTAAGGGAAATCGTTCAGATAGACGTTCTCGTCGACGGGATTGCGGCCGGGAAACAGCTGCTTGGACGCGTCGCTGCCGAGGAATGCTACCCGGCGACCCTCGCGAGTATCGTCCCAATCATAAAATCGGCCTTGCCCAACGGCGAGACTGCGAATCTCCTGAAATGGCGGCTGCGAGCCGGTAACGAGAAAAGCGGCATTGTTGTAATTGCTGTGAGCGCGGACGTCTTCCTGCTCGAGTTCCGGAATCGCGTACTGGCAATCCGGCGCTTCGGCCTGCACCGCGGCCACGTCAGGATCTTCCCAGTGCACGGTTCGTCCCGCCCGAGCGCCTCCAGCTTGCAGACTAGTACGGCCGTGAAAAACGATCATCACATCCTTGCCCAGAGTTTTGGCTTGATCTTCCTGACCTTTTCGCAAACCTTCGCCGGCGGCCACCATGAGCACAATCGAGACAATTCCCCATGCGATGCCGAACATGGTGAGGAATGTCCGCAGCTTGTGCGACCATAGCGTTCGCAGTACATCGCCAATGAGATCGCTGAGGACCATCCTGATTCCTTGGACGTGCGGCCCGGCGGAACGTAAGCCGGGCAAATGACGTCCTGTTAGGTGATACGAACCAAGCCTGGGATTTGTTCAGTGACTCTGTGGAGATGCTGCTCGCTGCGCCTGCAACGGCTGATCAGTAGAAAGGCAGACATAGCAAGCTATGTTTCTACAGCGCGGGACTGGGTGCGGGATTGACGGTTTCCATCCAGCTTTCGAATTCCTTCAACGCCAACTCGCATTGCAGGCGGTGGCGCTCCTGCCGGTCGCGGATTTTCCGATCCAGTGGCGGCAGGAGGTCGAATGTTATGTTAGCCGGCTGAAATTTCCTGGAGTCGGCGCGCGTGATGTAATTCGTCAGCGATCCGAACGCGGTCGCGCGCGGAGGCGCCACCGGGTCAACGCCTGTGGCCAATGCCGCCGCATGAATTCCTGCCATGAGTCCGGCTGCGATCGATTCCACGTATCCTTCGACCCCACAAATCTGCCCCGCAAATAAGAGACGGGGATGCTCTTTCATTTGCAGCGTTTCCAACAGCAGCGTGGGCGCATTGATGTAGGTGTTGCGATGAATCTGTCCGTAACGCAAGAAGCGTGCATTTTCCAGGCCGGGGATCAAACGCAACACTCGTGCCTGCTCGCCGAACTTCAAATGGTTTTGGAATCCGACCAGGTTGTATGAATCCGCCCGCAAATTCTCCTGCCGCAACTGCACCGCCGCATAAGGGATGCGCCCGGTGCGCGGATCTTTCAATCCCACCGGCTTCATGGGTCCGAAGCGCAAAGTGTCGCGTCCGCGCCTCGCAATTTCTTCAATGGGCAGGCAACTTTCAAAATAATTGAGCTTCTCCCATTCGCGTTCCTCGACCGATTGCGCCGCAATCAATGCGTCGTAGAAACGGTCGTAGTCTTCGCGAGACATCGGGCAATTGATGTAATCCGCAGAGCCTTTGTCATAGCGTGCCGCCAAATAAACTTTCGCCATGTCAATAGAATCTGCTTCGACAATCGGACTGATCGAGTCGTAGAAGAACAGGTGCGAAGCTCCGCTCAGCCGGCCGATCTCCCGCGAAAGCGAATCCGAAGTCAAAGGCCCGGTGGCGACAATCGTGATCTCATCTTCGTCGATTTTTTCTATTTCCTCACGACGAATCGTTATCAGCGGATCGCGCGAGATAGTTTCGGTCACACGAGTGGCAAACGTCGTACGATCGACGGCCAGCGCGTGGCCGGCGGGGACGGCGCATTCGCGCGCTATTTCCATCAGCAGCGATCCCGCGCGCCGCATTTCTTCTTTCAAAAGCCATGGCGCGGTATTTTCGGTATCAGACTTCAACGAATTCGAGCAGACCAGTTCGGCGAAATCTCCGGTTTGATGCGCTGCGGTCGATCGCACCGGCCGCATCTCAAAAAGCTCCACGCTGACCCCTCGACGCGCACACTGCCACGCCGCCTCCGATCCCGCAAGGCCAGCGCCGACGATTTTGACCTGGCAGCCCATAACGGCCTTCGTTTCTAATAGGTAATCAGCGTGGATTGACTCGCAGCGCAAAGCCACGTCCCGCTCTGGTTGATCCAAGTGTCGGTGAAGCGCCCCCGGCGCGAATAAGGCTTGCCCTTTCGTACGCCCTTCTCGCGATAGATTCCGGTCACCACCGCGCTACCGCTGTACATGGTCGCGGTCATCGACTCGTTGACGATCTGCTCGGGATGCAGTGCGGGGGCCTTCACGCTGGCCAGGAACTGGGCCTTGTCCATAAACGAGCCGTCGTAGTCAACATAGACCAGCGTGCTGGCGAGCAAACCGTCCAGCGCCTTGGTGTCCTTGTTCTTCTCTGCCGTGTTCCAGGCATTCTCCAGAGCGAGGATCTTGGTTTTATCGAAGTTCGTATTGTCGGCTTGCTGTCCCGACAGCGGCATGCAAATCAACCAGAGCAAGACGCAGATGATGATCCCCGATCTCACGGAAATTCCCTTCTACGCGTACAACATTCTGGACGCGCTCGGCGTAGGTCAGCCGCTGCTTTATTATACGGACTGTAACTTCTCACTCGCGCGAGGCTTCATGGCACGCATCGCATTAATTGAACTGGAAAACGCTTCGACCGAAGTAAAAGAGGTTTACGAAAAGACTCTGCGCGGCAAGCCGGGTAATGCACAGAAGGCGCTCGCCCATCGTCCAGAGATGCTGAAGAATTTTCTACCGTTCTACGCCAGCGTAGGCCGATCGCTCGACCGCAAGCTGTACGAGATGATTTACCTCCGCGTGTCGTTCATGAACGGCTGCCACTACTGCGAGCAGCACCACGTAGCGTCATCGAAGCGCGTCGGATTGACAGCTGAAGATTGGACCGCGCTGAAACACGGCGACTACTCCCGCTTCCCCGAGAAAGAACAGACGGCTCTCGCCTACGCCGAAAAACTGACTCGCACTCCACACGACATCACGGACGCCGACATCGAAAAGCTGAAGAAACATTTCTCCGACGCGGAGATTGTCGACTTGCATCTCTTGGTCGGCCTAGCCAACCTGACTAACCGCTTCACCGACCCGCTGGGCTTGGAGGTGGAGTTTCCGGAAGAGAAGATCTAAAGCGAATCGACGGATACAAGCGCGATGGCCGCGGAAGCATCCACTGCGCTAAGCTAGGACTAATGAAGTGGCTTCTCACGAGTTGCATCCGACTTTCGCTGCTCAGCTCTCTTACCGTGTCTGCATGGGGAGGAGATAAACCGACGCATATATCGAACTTAGATCAGATTGGCTACCAGTACCTCTCATGTAACGTGATCTGGACGGGCGAAGACTCCTACCCAAAACGCCAGATAGAATTCTTGGATGATGAGCACTTGCTTGTGCACTATGCCACCTCCGAGGCATGCACTGGCCACCCGCTTCAGTACGCGAGAGCAGGGCTTCACTCAGCGGTCATTGGCATTTCAGGAGACCTTCTGCATAGATATGACTGGCAGCCGAGTGAAGACGTTATTGCAGGTCCGGACGGTCAAATCCTCGTCGTAAGTCCAGACTCCGTTCGCGTTGTCGATCAGAGCTTCAAAGCGCTTCAAAGTATTCCTTGGCATCAGGAAGGCTCGCCGAGCGCGCGTCTCTTCCGCGTCCTCATAACGCCATCTCGGCATGGATTCGCAATCGTCGATCGAAACCGCGCATCGCTCTACACTGGTCCTCCCTACGCGGTGACCGCAACCACTGCCGACTTCGTGGCTACTGTAACTGACCACGGTTTCGTAGCCCTGAGCGGGTTTGATCCGGGTCCTCCGACCCTCCGCGTAGATGGAGCCGAGTGGCCCAGGCCAGCCAGACCAAGCCTGCAGCCATGTGCCGCCCTGGGGAGCAATGAAATCCTAGGGCTTGATCGCAAATTCAACCTGTATCGCATGGATCGGCAGGGCCGCGAGGCATTGATCGCACACCTGGGCTCGCTCGCTCCGGGAATGTGGAACTCTGGATTCCGATTTGATCTAGCGCTTCCGGATGCCCGCCGCATGCTTTTCCTTAGTCAGGGCGTCCGAATCGCCTTTACCGACACATCGGGCGTTTGGAAATATTTTCGAAGCGCCGTCCTGGACCTGAAGACCAGCCAGCTCGTGTTCCACTACGGGGGCCATTTTGGCGACGACGTTTCTCTAAGTCCTGACGGTCATTTCGTTGCGGTCCGCGAAAAGAATCTCCTGAGCATATTCAACGTGCCTTAGGGCCTCAGGATCGTGGCCGACCAATTTGAAGCGCGGAGCAACACCCGAGCGCACATTTCTACGCTAATTCAACTCGCACCGCCGTCAAGCCCTAATACCTATAAAACCCGCGCCCGCTTTTTCTGCCCAGCCAGCCAGCGTCCACCATTTTGATCAGCAGGGGGCATGGACGGTACTTGGGATCCCCCAAGCCATCGTGCAGCACGCGCATGATGTCGAGACAAACGTCGAGGCCGATGAAATCCGCCAAGGTTAGTGGGCCCATAGGGTGGGCCATCCCCAGTTTGAACACTTCGTCCACCGCCTCGGGCGTGGCCACGCCTTCCATGACCGCGTACATGGCCTCGTTCAGCAGCGGCATCAGTACGCGATTGGAGACAAATCCCGGAGCATCATTCACCTCGACTGGCGTCTTCTCCAGCT
>Ga0206812_1149_pt1 | contig 12370 bp, 13 predicted proteins | sample Alteio_BWOrgCont_54_FD_152912 | JGI IMG/M metagenome (GOLD analysis project Ga0206812, IMG submission 152912) | Enriched cells from forest soil in Barre Woods Harvard Forest LTER site, Petersham, Massachusetts, United States -... | ecosystem: Environmental > Terrestrial > Soil > Temperate forest >... | reverse complement strand
AGTTACAAATTCGACTTTCTCTACAACGGCGTGAGGCACGTCTACTCCTTTTCGATCTCAGACACAGAGGTTAAACACGAGGAACTTCTCGTTTTCGCGAGCTCTCGACCACAGGTCTGGTTTCGACGAGATGGGGATGAGTTCCATTTCCCGGGGAAGCAATTGGGCGCCCTGGGTGTCGCAATTCGCCGAATCACGCGGCCGAACAGTTTGATGCTTTCAGCCGCCCAGCTACTCGGTCATCCTCACTTATCAGAGATCTCAGAGTGGCTGGCCCAGCTTCACATTTGGGGACCAGCGGGAGGTCGTTATCAGAACAATCTCGGAGGCGAATCGTGGATAACGCAGGGACTCAAGAGTGAGAGCGAGCGCGCGGCATTCCTGAAACTTGCGCGATACGCCGATCTGGGAATAACCAACGTGGATGTCGAAACGCGAGCGATTGAGCGACCTTCCGGGCAGATCGACGAGGTTTCGCATCTGGTGTTCACTCACCAGGGGAGTCAATCCGCTTCATTTGCCTGGGAAGAAGAATCTGACGGAACAACGGTGTGGCTCGGATATGCGGCGCTCGTTTCTCAAATAAGGCAGTCAAGCGGCGTTTTGATTGTGGATGAACTTGACCACAGCCTTCATCCTGCTCTTACGCAGGAGTTGTTGCGGATGTTTCAAGATCCGGAATCGAATATTGACTGCGCACAGATAATTTTCTCGACTCACGACACCAGCCTGCTGAATTCGAATTTCGACTGGGCATTGAGGAAGGATCAGGTTTGGTTTGCTGAAAAAGACAAATTTGGAGCAACCCACCTAACCGAACTCCAGGAGTTCCGGACGAATGGACGAGAGAACGCTGAGAAGTGGTATCGCGACGGGCGATTTGGAGGCGTACCGATCATCGATTCCGCTCAACTTGTTTCGCTCGACTGAAGCCATTATGAGTTCCGTGTGAGCCAACCATCCTCGATCCATAATCATGTCAAGTAAGTCTCGTCACGATCTTCGACGATCTATGTCAACGAGAATTCCCGAAAAGCGGCTGCTGATTGTCTGCGAAGGGAAGATCACGGAGCCTCAATACCTAGGCGGACTCAGAAGTGAGTTCAGGCTCCCAGCAGTGAAAATTGATGGAGGTCATCCGGATGCTTTGGAACTTGTCCAGACTGCTCTCAAGAAGCGAGATGCTGCTGAACTGGATCCTTACGACGAGGTGTGGTGCGTGTTCGACGTCGAATATCCAGTCGGTAATGGCATCGAGGAGGCGATCTCGTTAGCCAAAAGTGAGAACCTGTTTCTCGCGCCGTCGAATCCATGCTTTGAACTGTGGCTAATCCTCCACTACAGGGATTGTGCATCGCACTTGTCCACTTCGAATGCATGCTCCATAGCAGAAGGCTTGGATAGATACTCCGGTAAGCATGTGGACTTCTCTAAATTCTCCAATAGAGTGAACGCTGCAGTCGAACGGGCGACGCGCTTGGACGCTATGCACGCCCGCGTCGGCAACGTTTGCCCAACTGACAATCCCTCTTCAGGCGTCGGAGTTCTAGTCTCAAATCTGATCAGTTCGACAAGGACTTGAGCAAGTGTCTAACGATCCTCTTACCGATGAACAGCGTGATGGAGTCTTAGGAGCGATCGTCGAAGCCTTGGCAGCGACTGGCAACGCCGAACTCGCGGACTTGTCTGCTTCGTTGCGAAGGGGAGGCGATCTCACCGCTGTCTTCGATGATGACAACTGCGTTCATGTGAGTCTTGCGATTCCACCTGGTCGATCATTGCGCAATGTGAACGAACTCGAATCTCAGGCCTTCGATTATGTGTCACGTGCAATAGCAACTTGTGGTCTTTATGTCCGAACAGTTCGAATCACCCTGGCGCTCGCGCGGAGCGGGTGGCGTCAAGGTCCAACGAAGGAGATTCCGCTCCGTTTTGCGGGTCGCTTTGTTCGAGAGGTTGATCCGCTGAAATATGGCGGTTTTGGCGTCATATACGAAGCGCTTGATCTGTCCACGGACGCGGACGTCGCCCTGAAGGTTCTTCGACTTCCCGAGAACGAGAGCGCCGAGATGCAAGAACAAAATTACTTGAGGTTCAGGCGAGAGATGCAACTGATGATGGAACTTCGACACCCCAACCTGATGCAAGTTCTTTGGTATGGCGAAGAGGAATCGGGCCTCCTTTGGTACGCGATGCCCCTCGCCGAAGGCTGCCTGACCGATCGACTCAGCGAATTTCCCGCGAACCCCAATCGACTCCTATCTGTTCTTTCGAGCATTTGCGATGGTGTCATATACCTGCATGAGCGAGACGTCGTGCATCGGGACTTGAGCCCCGAGAACGTTTTGTGCATGCCAGATGGGAGTTGGGTGGTCTCCGATCTCGGGCTCGCGTTCGATTTGGATCGTGAGTTCACCCAACTGACGACTACGGGCATGTCCATGGGAAAGGTCGGGTACCGGCCGCCGGACGCCGAATCTCAAATGGCCAAGAACGCTTCTCCAAGTTGGGACATCTACTCTCTTGGCCAATTGCTGGCGGACATGTCGTCTGGTAAGCGATACTCCGATAGGAACGGCTCTGTGCCCGATTCCATATTCAGGCCGGCGATTGCTCGTGCTTGTAATGCAGATCCCGCGCGTCGATATCCTTCGGTTCGAATTTTCCTCGAAGAGTGTCGAAAACTTGTCGAGCTGACGACTCAATGGGAAGGACCCGGAGAAAAGCAAGCGGATTTCATTAATTTGCTGCGGCTGGAGGATTTCGGAGCGGCGAGGCTTCTTGCAGCTGACGTGGAGCGTGGCGGAATGATTGAGCCGTACGTTTCCGCATTAGGCGCGATGAGTAAGAATGCAGTGACCAAATTTGCGATCAGTTGGCCCGAAGAACTCCGTGTTCTCACACTTGCGATCATTGATGAATTGCCTGGGCAGTGGACACAGTTTTCACAACTTGATCAGATGGCGAATTTTGTCGTTGCGGCGGCGGAGGCGCTTGAAGACGACGCGGTATCTGAACGAGCACTCACTTGGGTTCTGGAGACCGGCGCCGAATACGATCGTTGGTACGTCCAGGGAGTAGCGGACAAGTATCTACGAAAGCTCGCCGAAACATCACTTGACGTTGTGGCGCGAGCTCTTAGAAACACGAGCGGACGAGCAATCCCCGATGATCTCGACTGGTTGCATCCAGCTGCTAGGCCGCGAAAAGGGGATTAGTGGCTACGAAGGTCGATCCGCTGAGTGACGCCGGCCTTGAGGGAATGTGTCGGCTGGTTGGCGAAGCCTACACGGGCAGCGAGATTGACGGACTAGTTCGGTCCGTTGGCTTACCTGCGTCGGATGTAAGCACCAAGTGGAGGCGGCTTTTCGACATCCTCTCAAGAGAGCAACTTCGGACAGGTGCCGGGAATTGTGCAGTCGCGCTTTTCAAAGAAGCATTTAACCCGCGCCGCTTCGCTGCCAACCCCTGGGCGTTTGAGGAGTTTCGAGGTAAGGCAAATAGTCATCTCGCGTTCGAAGGTTTATTACTCCGAGCGGACGGAAAATTTCAGAGAATTTCTGCAGCCCAGACTCTGTCAGAGGCTGGTGGTACGGCTCGAAGGCTTCATGATGAATTGCTACGAAGGGGCGGACACGCCGAAGTTTTCAAGTATTGCACTAGAGAACTTATCGCTCAAGACTGCTTTAGCGCCGTGTTTGAGGCCGTCAAGGGGCTCGCCGATCGCGTGCGCAAGATGGCTCACGTCGATCTTGATGGTGCCGAATTAGTGGACATCGTCTTTCGGATCAATGCGCCCCAGATCGCGTTCAACAGCCTGAGGACGTCAACTGAACGTAACGAGCAAAATGGACTAGCAAGTTTGATGCGGGGAGCGTTCTCGGCATTTCGAAATCCCGCGGCACATGAGCCGAAAGTTGAATGGCATGTGTCTGAACCAGATGCGCTTGACCTGCTCTCGATGCTTTCCTTGATACATCGGAGACTCGATACTTCTGCGGTCATCGCGCCGGGAGTTGGACAACGATAGAGATCGAACGGCTGACGGACGACTGACTTACCCATGCAACTTTGCCGCGTTCCCGTATCTAAGGGACGTGGCAGTCTCGCATTGACTTTCACACGTGACGGATTGTGACTAATCCACACGTGAACATATTCAGATGTACGATCAGTTGGATCCGTCTCAGGGGAGAGAGGAACTCAACGTGACATCAGTTGCCAAGAAGAAAGCCGCCGCAAAGAAGGCTCCGGCTAAGAAGAAAGCCGCCGCAAAGAAGGCTCCAGCCAAGAAGAAAGCCGCCGCAAAGAAGGCTCCAGCCAAGAAACGCCCTGCCGCAAAGAAGGCTCCAGCCAAGAAGAAAGCCGCCGCAAAGAAGGCTTCGGCTAAGAAACGCCCTGCTGCAAAGAAGGCCACTAAGAGGGCCGTAAAGAGGGGTAACGGGAACGGTACTACCGGCGGTGGTCCTCGAGACAGGAGAGCATAGGTCAGGAGATGGCATCTACGATGATGCTGGACAGATTGTGACTGGAAAGTGGCGGCACTGATACTTCTGCAATCTCGATCTCATCCACCTATGGTCAACAGCCGGACGTGACCGGGTGTCGAATGAATTGTCCTACGAATCGGGTGACAATATGAGCGACACGTCTAACACTATGAATTTGAAAGAGGCGGATCAGAATTATCGCGATTACTCCGGCCTTGCAAGCACGGTTACTCGCCAGTTGAGTTTTGCAGGTATCGCGTTCGTTTGGCTCTTGGCATTGGGTGGAAAAGTTCCAACGTCGAAAGTGCATATCGCGAACGATCTTCTCGTGATTGGATTCGTATTGGTGATTACCCTCGCTTGCGATTTCCTTCAGTATGTGGTGGGAGCTGCTTCGTGGGGAGGTTTTCGACGTCGTCAAGAGAAAAAGGGAGCGGTGGAGTTTCAAGCACCGGGTTGGATCAATCGTCCTGCGTTGACGTTTTTCTGGCTCAAGATTATTGGCGTGCTTCTTGCGTACGTACTGCTTGGGATTGCTCTTTCGAGCAGGATCTCATAGTGCGTCAATCGAGTTCAAAGAATTCCTAGCTTCGAACTCTCGAGAGTCTCGCAGAATACGTAGCGTGGACGCGATCTTCGAAGTATTGGTCTACCGTCAGCAATTAGTCAGCAATAGAGACTTTGAAACCTGCCGATAGGTTTGACCCCTTGCAACTGTCGCCAGGAACCAGGTCAGCAATTCAGTCAGCAAATTCTTCGAACGCTGCCGAGTCTTGACGAACTCGAACGCCGACACAAATCAGTCGTTGCATGTATTCTGAATTGAAAAGGATTCGCTGAATCACGCCTTGAGTCGATGACACGCAAGGGGTCACAGGTTCAAGTCCTGTACGGCCCACTACTTGTGCAATTGACGGTCAACGATTACACAGTTGCCGTTGATTTCTGTTTTAGCCGACGTAGGGCGTCTGGCCGCCAAGCGCGCCGTGCAGTCGAGCGTAGTTGTAGAAGTTTTCCCACTCGAGGAGCTTGTCGTTGAAGAGTTTGATGTCGTCGATGACGACGCCGTCGAGCAATCGATAGAACTCTTCGTTGTCAATGCGGTGACTTCGTTCGACTTTGCCGTTCAGTCGTGGCGTGGCCGGTCTGATGTAGACGTGTTGCACGCCAGTAGTAGCGCTTGCGCACGCCCTAGGGGAGACGTGTGAATCTTCCAGTTCCAATGGTTGAACTTTTGAGAGATAGACGGAGGCTTCAAAAAGTTGAATTTGAGTTGTCTTTGAGTCCAGGAATTTAAACGATTTTGATGATCACGAAGTGCGCCCATGGGTCCGACTGGGCGCTTCGCGCCGCCGGACCCTGGCATGGTGCTGACAGTGACAGAAACACACCCGTGGAAATGGCTGATGAACTCTTCTTGCGGATTCAAGTACATCTCGAAGCCATGGATAACGTTGCTGGCCCGCAAATGCTGGACCAACTCCCCACTATCTGAGTGACCTCTCGTTAGGATGTGGCGAAATGTTGATTTCAATTGAGATACACAACTTCAAGAGCATCCGGAGTTCGAAAGTACGCTTCGGTTCCCTCACCTGCGTAATTGGATACAACGGCGTGGGCAAAAGCAATTTGTTTGATGCCATTCACTTTTTGAGTCTCCTATCTGAACGTGATATATCGCAAGCATCGTCAGAAATTAGGCGCTCGGGTAGCGGCAATTCAACTCCCCTGGATTTGATTTATGGGCGCGACCCGACACTTCCAATTCGATTGAAAGTCGACATGATTGTTCCGGGTTCAGTCATTGACGACTTTGGCGAACTTACGGAACCGTCAACTTCTCTTCTCACCTACGAGTTGGAACTCAAGTACGTCGAGGGAGGGGACCGCCTGGCAGTTCAGTTTGAGCAATTAACGCACGCAAGACTCGGTGACTACCGCAAGTTCACGGGATTCGAATCTTCAAAATCATTCCAGCATTCTGTCGCTATTGGTTCGCGCCGCGGCGGACCCTTAATTTCAACTGGATCGATACCCGGAGCAATTACGTTGCATGGAGACGGAGGGAGTCGAGGGCGCGGCGCACCAGTGGGTAAGTCTCCGAGAACTGTCCTCGCGGGCACAAACACCTCCGACTATCCAACTGTTTTGGCGGCCAAGAGAGAGATGTCGTCTTGGCGCCTTCTTCATCTGGAACCAACTGCCATGCGCTCTTCAGATTCGAGAGGTGCAGATCCACACGTCTCGGCGTCAGGTGGCCATCTTGCCGTGACTCTCAGTTCGATATCGCGTGGAAAGCCCCATGTAGCGGCAGAGGTAGTGAATCATTTAAGGGAGTTGAACGCGGATGTTGAGGACCTCGAGGTCTACCAAGACGACCCTCAGGACCAAGTCGCCCTCCGCGCGCGGGTAAAGGGCGTAAGCAATTGGCTTTTCGCACGTTCGCTTTCAGATGGCACGCTACGATACATCGCCCTTGCGTTGATGCTCTCTGATATTGACGAGCGTAGCGTTCTCTGCATAGAAGAACCGGAAAACGGGATTCATCCTTCGAGGATCCCTAATCTTGTTCGACTACTCAATGACTATGCGGTGGATTTGGACGAGCCGATAGGTGACGATAATCCATTGCGACAAGTGATTCTTAATACACATTCACCTGAGGTTGCGAGACAGATGTCTGTTGATGATCTGGTATTTGCGGAAAGATCCAGTGGGCCGCACGGAACTGTCGAGAGCATATTTCGACCGGTATCAGGTACTTGGCGAGCGTCAATCGATCTCGATTCCTATCAAATACCCCCCAAGGACTCACGCGCAGTCGCAGATTTTATTGGTGGATCTCCTCTTTCGTCTCGACTGTCCGAGCAGTTGCTGTTGCCAATTAACTTTGGTACCGCACTGTGAGCCGGCAGATTACTTATTTGCTTATCGCTGACGGAGGAACCGATAGGGCATTGATACCAATCATTGATTGGACAATTCGCAACATTGATCCCGAAGTAGACATCCTTGAACCAGACTTCCTGAAGCGTCACGGTCCGGTTAAAAATTACGTTGAGGGTCTCGATTCAGGCGCAATGTTGATCTTTGTCCACCGGGATGCTGAGGGAGAGACCTTGGCGGAGCGGTTGAGGGAATTTGACGACGTGTCGGATCAGCGAGTTATTCCAGTCATTCCTGTTCGAATGTCGGAGTCCTGGCTGCTCATCGATGGCTCAGCCATCGCGGCGGCGGCTGACCGACCGTTCGCTATGGTCACGACTCCCGCTGTCACGACTTTGGAGGGTCTCTTCGATCCAAAGAGTCGTCTAGAGGATTTGTTGGTCGGAGCGACCGGGGGCCTGACTGGGAGGTCATTGAAGCGCTTCAAGCAAAGTTTGGTCGATCGGAGAATCGATGTTTCGCGGCGAATTGAAGATTATGGACTTTTGGATCAGTTGCCGGCATTCCAAGAGTTTCGTCGGCGACTAAAGGACGTCTATCCCTATGGAGGCAACTGCTAGAACCGGCCCATTTTTTGCTGTGTCAGTCACCAAGGCCGAGGGCGTCAAAACGGTCGAAAAGGGATTCTCTAAAGAAGACACGTTGAGGTGGATTATCTCTGAAATAGCCGTCCCAACGTCGGATTCCGTTTAACAGCGCGGTCAACGCAATTCGAACAAGACGATTGACGTCAGCGTCGGTCATCTTGTACTCAGAATCTTCAGTCGAAATCTGTTCGACCAGTTCCATCCCTGCGTGGATTGTCGGGTGCGAATGAACGGCCAAATAGTCGTATACATACTTGGCCAGAGTCGATTCAGTGTTTGGGCTCTTGAATGCCTCGACGGAGAGATTCCGAAATGATGGATAGGAGTCTCCACAAACCATCCAACCGGGTGGATCGCCATTATAGGAAGTGACGAAACCAACCTCGTCAGAGATGGGGAAGAGGTGCTCAAGTTCAGACTTAATCTCCGCCCGTTCTGTCTTTAAGTGCTCTACCGCATCGGGATCCGAAGTTCGGTAGAGATTCGTGTACTTGAAATTACTAACGGCCCATGCCAAGTCAGCACGCCGCATCCGCAGCTGCCAGGATCCGGGATCATCCAAGATCCAGCCGACGACACCAGCTCGCTCGACAATTGCCCTCACTAACTGGGCTAACGAGTAGTGAACAACTCGCGCCCTGATCAACACCGCCATCGCTTTCATCTCGAGCGAAGCTTCCGAAAGGTAATGGGCGGTAATTAGGTAAATGCCACTACTACTTCGGTCGGAGGCGAATTCACTGCGAAGAACCAGTTGATCTTTGAACCACTGAGCTTCGGGGTAGAGACCGAGCGCTGGCAACCCTAAATCATCAAAAACGAACTCGCTCGCTTCCTCGATAATTGCAACAATCTTGTCGACATGTTCCATTTCCGCATCATCGCACTTAATTGATCCAGTCGTTGTATACAAGAAAAACTACATCAGACTCCGCGAACCAGATCTTGCGGTCATCGTATCCATAACGCATTTGAGGGTGCTGTGATTACAGGGGACGTACCCTAAGAGCGCCCTCGGCATTGAGTCGAAACGCTTTAGCTCTGTTTGCAGTGAGAAGCCCAGGCGCAGCCAAGCAATCCAAGATTTCAAATAGTTCGAGGGGTTGAGAAATGGCTCGAACCGATCGAGTATTCGTGGACTCCCAATTCAAGGCTTCCAACCAACCTGCGCTTGTCGACCTCATCCACGTGTGACTTGATTGCTGAAGCAGTGGCCTAGTAAACGCGTCATCTTCCAAGAAGAACCAACTGGCAGTCGCCGCCCCATTAAATTGAGCGCAAAAGATCGCATCATTCGCAAGAATCGAGCCAAAGCCTCTGCGCCGATATTTCGGCCAAACAAAGTACTCTTCAACATCCAAGTGATCTTCGCACAGCCTGCCATGAAGCCATCCTGCGATCACGAGTTTTCCAGACGGACTCTTCGTAATGACAACCAGCCGTAGCCACGGCTCGCCTGCACCTGCTCCCTTAATCCATTGACAATAACTTCCGACGTCATCTCGCTCGCAGACCAAAACCCAGGGAGAAAGCACGTCGGAAGAATGTTCGCCTGGCCCAAATTTCAACCCAGCAAATGGATAATCGCCATATACCATTCGGCCACTTTTGAATCTCGTGACCCAAGACTCCCGCAAATACTTCGCCAAGTACTCCTCGGAGAAGACCCCGGAGTTGTCGTCGCGCCAACCCTCCCACATGTGCTCGAACATATATCCTTGGGGGCCATATCCGTAAAGCCTCACGACATGACCACCTCGTGTCAGCTCGTCGTCTTCTGGCAACGGGACAATTCCCGACTCAGCGTCGTAGATGGATGGAAATATCTCAACACACAATTCGATGAGCATTGAAAACTCGATCAAATTCCAAGTGTTGTCGATCTGAATGCGCAGAGCTCGATACAACTCCTTGAAGGATCTCATTTGCTCATAGATCGGACACTCAATTCTCAGAGACCCATCGATCGCGGGTCTTACCCTCTGATGCGCAAAAAGCCCGAGCCTTTTGACAAAGAGCGTTGGACTGAAGCCCGCGTCGATGTAACGTTCAGTGTTTCCCGACAGAATTCTCGCAGCGAACGGACTCGCACTCGTTTCAGGATCCGGCGTCCAGTCTGGAATCCAGTGCTTATTTCCGTCAGCTTCCAATGTTCGGCGGATCTCTGTGCGGACCCTCATCACTCAAAACGGGGTCGCCATCCTCCTTGTTGATTGTCACACTTTTAAGAATCTCTCCATTCGGTCCGTAAATAAAGTTCTTACGGGGACGGGTCTGTTCATGAGGTCGTTGGAATCGAGACTTAAGGAAAAGCACAATCGCCGTTTGAATCAAACTCCATATTTCCAGACGGATCATGTCCGCTGTTGGGACGAACACGTTGAGGACCTCTCGGAAATCGTTTGCAACCCCGTAAGGTTCCTCTGCGTAGATGATCACCTTCGTGTTCCGACTGGACTCGTCGGCGTCAAGTATCGACTGGATTACGTGAGCCAGAGGCTCCAGTTCCTTGCCGTCATTTCCAATCTGTTTGCTGGTTCAAGAATGAAGTTGGCATCGCTAGGCATCGCTACTTTCTACCTCAAGTGGTATACGATCAGGGTCCATTCTGAGCATGGGCTCCGGCTTCAGACTTCAGCGCCGCCGGCGCGCAGAACAAATGCTACGAAGCCGGGGGGATGCTGCCGAGATTTGGTTTAAGAGACGCGACTATGCCGCATACGTTTTACTTTAGGAATCAAGCTTGTCTCGTCGCTTCACGGTTGCCAATGGAGTCAATAGGCAAGGATGGCATCGCTCTTTGAGTTTGATGTGAGGCTCGCTCGATTGGCTGAGTTAACCACTCAGAAACTTTGATACAAGGATCCCTTTACAGCGGTCAACATTGCATCCCGGAGGGTGCTCGGCGGATTTCTACGGTCCGGTCAGAGTTCTGGCGTAGTTCACCTGTTCGGCTGGGTGCGCGAGTCCGGTCTCTGGGATTACTAAGCCGCAATCGTAATCACGTTACATATTTGCTCTGGTCCGTCGCGTACTAGTTTTCAATTGACTCGAGGCACCGCGTGCGCCATGTGATTGCCCTGGAAGGTTGGGGGGAACCGTTATGAATTCGTCGACAAAGGGCGTCGCTCGAACGATCCAATTTTGGCAATTCACGAATGCCGACGGACATGCCCTCCAGGGCCGATTTCCCACTGCGGAGGTTTTGAAGAAAATTAATTCGCTAAAGGGCGGCAACCTCTACGCTGAAGTCGGTGATGACGTTCGACTTCTGGCAGTGGAGCAGAAGAGAAAGAAACTCGAGCGCCGACATCTTGTCCTTTATCGAGTGCGTCATGACAACGTTCCCTCGCTGGAAACCGCTGGAGTTATCACGGATCTGCCCATCGGTGCAAGACAGAATATCGTCGAAGAAACGCATCTCGTCTTTCTGCCCAACAATGTTATAGGGGTAATTACAAGCAGGGACGGACCCAGAGTTGGGCGTCTTGCGAGCTATCTTCAGAAACAGTTCTCGATCGAGGTTGGAATTTGTCCTGTTCTCGACCCTGACACTACGAGAACGCTCTCCGAAATGGGAAGGGTCACTTCGGTTGAACTAAGCATTCCAGCGGCGGTCGCATCGTTCCTCGCGCCTTCCGATTCCGGTGACAGGGACGTCATTGACGCATTTAAGTTTCTCGCTGAGGCGTCCGATTCGAAGACGCTTCATCTAAGCGTCGTACTTAGTTTGGGACCGAATCAGAGTGCTTCCACAAAATGGCGGGCTTTCATTTCTTATATCGTGAACTCCGGTCAACTGCCGCTATTCAATAAATTCAAAATTCACGCAAAGTCAATCGACTCCCAGAGTCCGAGCATCGTAAAAGATTTTGTTGAAGAAAAATTAGCGATGAAGCGAGATATCACCCTTGATGCAAATGACAGTCGTCGACTGAATTCTGAGTCCGCTTATCAGGCGATTGTTAGAACTCATCGCCAAATGGCGACCACGCTTAATCTGGCCGTTGCCGTTCAAAGGAATGATTTATCTGTCGACGATCTTCTCAAAGCACCTCATGTCATGTAACAACGACTTGTTAGGTTCCTCTTGGTAAATGAAAAATCTCGAAATTTCTAATGGCAACGCTGCTGGTGAATATGTGGGCGAGTGTCCGTCAGAAGCAAGAGCACGGGAAGAACTGTCATCAGCGCCGACGTCCGAATTGCCGAAAAGAACGTGGGCACCATGAGATTCGCACGACCTGCGGCGAAGAGAATTCTAAGTCGTTTGCTCGAGGTGGCAAGTAGAGAAAGCAAGATGGAGATTGCAGCAATGAAAAATCCAAGCAGAGCTCCCGCGACAGC
>Ga0206812_1109_pt1 | contig 12666 bp, 11 predicted proteins | sample Alteio_BWOrgCont_54_FD_152912 | JGI IMG/M metagenome (GOLD analysis project Ga0206812, IMG submission 152912) | Enriched cells from forest soil in Barre Woods Harvard Forest LTER site, Petersham, Massachusetts, United States -... | ecosystem: Environmental > Terrestrial > Soil > Temperate forest >... | reverse complement strand
AGCTTCGAGCATGTCGAGCGGCAGGCTTCCTCCGCCGAGGATTTCATCATGGAAAGATCTGATATCGAAGCGCGCACCGAGCTGCTCCTTGGCACGGTTGCGAAGATCGAGAATCTTCAGCTTACCGATCTGATAGCTGAGGGCCTGCCCCGGCCATGCAATATAGCGGTTCACTTCCGCCTGAATCGTAGGCTCATCCCCGGCGCCGCTTTCGCGAAAATAAGCGACGGCCTGTTCGCGCGTCCAACCTTCGGCGTGAATGCCCGTGTCGACAACCAGACGGACTGCGCGCATCAACTCCAAATTGAGCCTTCCATAATCAGAGGCAGGATCCTGGAAAAAGCCGATCTCCTTGCCCAGAGCCTCGGCATAGACCGCCCAGCCTTCCGCGTAGGCGTTGTTGACGACGTGCAGGCGAAACTCAGGCAAGCCAGTCAGTTTCTGCTGGATGGAAATCTGCAGGTGATGGCCGGGGATGCCTTCATGGTAGGCCTGCGTTTCGTCGCTGATCAGCTTGCGGTGAGCATAATTGGAAGTGGCAACCACGACGCGAGCTGGCCTGCTTCCGTCGGGCGTGCCAAAAATATAGTGAGTAGGATTGTTCGGCTGCGATGCAGGCGCAGCTTCGACGGTCAGCGGAGTCGTTGGGAAAACTCCAAAGAGTTCCGGCAGCCGCGGCTGCATTTGGCCAACGTAGTGGCGGAAATCGTCGACGATCTGATCCGCAGATTTCGGTATGTATTTCGGATCGCTATTGAGCGCGGCGCGAAAGCTGCTCAAGTCTTTATAACCTGCCTTGATCGCAAGATTATTCAGCAGGCCATTGATTCGCGCGACCTCTCGGAGCCCCAGCGCATGAATCTCCGCGGGGGACATTTCGGTAGTGGTTTGCTCTCGGATTGCTTGTTGATAACGTCGAGCGCCGTCCGGCAAGCTGTTTAAGCCAATTGTAGTGCGGCCGTGCGGTGCGTATTCTTTTGCGATGAAATCCGCGAAGCGCTGGTATGCGGGCAGCACCTCGGACTTCACTACCTGCCCGATCTCTTCCGTCAAACGCTTCTGGTTTTCCTCAGGAATGGAAGCAGGAAACTTTTTCGTCGGCGCCAGGAACGGATTCTCGGCAATCGTGCCCTCGCATTGCCCCGGTATTTCATCGAGCAGAACCTGGACCGGCATCAATCCATCTTTTTCTCCCTGGCGAAGCACCTCGATAGTTTGCTCGAAAGCCCGAGGAATCTGGTGCAGACGCGCAATGTAATCTTCGTAATGCTGTACGGAATCGAGGGGCACGGAATTAGGCAAATCGGCCAGGCTGTTATGGATGCCCTGCATCTGCGAAATGGGCATCTCGTAATTCTTTAACTCATAATCCGCAATACGATTATCCAGAACGTGAAGCAGGAGATCATGTGAGATGCGATCCTGCTCGGGAAATCCATCGGTAGAAATCAATGCCAGCTTCGCGCGATACGCGCGGTCGACGGCATTTTGCTTCGTGCTGGCCGCCAGAGAATAGTCATCGAGCTGCGCGTTATCGCGATAATCTCCCCGTGCACTCTCGCTCTCGGGAGAAGATCTCATGTCATCGTCAAACTGTTCCTTGAACAGCGCGTTTTGAGCGGCGAGACGAGCCGCAACCGGCTCGACCAATTGCGGTGAAACCAGCGGGAAGGGGGCATACTTCGCCTGCGCGACCGCAGGGCCAAACACGCCCGCCAAGCAAAGACCGGCAAGGATAACGCCAGAAAAAGATTTTGCTAAAGCCCAAGCCGAACAGTTGCGATTACCGATGTCGAACCGAGACAAGAACACAGGACCCTCATTCTGCCAGTGGTAACAGGCTCGCGGTTTCCACATCATAGACAATCTTCTGCCGGGAAGACCAGCGAAGGTCGGAGGCTTGGCGAAAATCTCGTTCGTTGCGTACATCCCCGACTTTCGTCGCGAGATAGCGATGGGTGGCAAGAAAAAGCGTCCCATGCCATCTCCGGGGGCGCGCCGGGATGAATTCGCATAGGCCTCCCCGGTAATGCCATGAAAAGTGAGCTTACTTTTGAAGCAGTGCCAGTTCGACGCTTACCGAACGTCGAGTTTGCCCTAAGAAGGCGCAGTCGTTGGATTGAAGTCCATGGGCGAAGCTGCCGATGAAGCCTGAGAGAATCCAATGGGTACGCAAGCTAAAGCAAAGGCCGTCGAAAGCCCCGGCGCCTGCATTGCAAGGCAGCCAATTCTGACCGCGGAAGAAAACGTAGTCGGCTACGAGCTATTCTTTCGCGAAACTCCGGACACACAGCACTTTACCTCCGACGGCGACGCCGCAACGTGCGCGACCATTCACATGTTGAACCATGTGGGTCTCGGTGTTTTGTGCGATGGCCGCCTTGCCTTCATTAACTGCACGCGCCAGATGTTGTTGTCAGATTACTTTAGCCTCCTGAACCCCGAGAGCGTAGTGATCGAGATACAGGAAAATGTGCTCGCCGACGAAGATGTCATCCTGGCATGTCAGCGGCTGAAACAGTCTGGATATTCGATTGCCTTGGACAATTTCGTACCCGACGACAACCGCCAAGCCCTGATTCCGTATGCCCGCTTCGTCAAAGTCGATATCAGCAAGGTTCCACGGGAGCAACGCACAACTCTGACCGGCCTTTATGCCAGCGAGAAGTGCCGCATGGTGGCGCAGAAGGTGGAAACCCGGGAACAGTTTGTAACCGCGAGCAAGAACGGCTTCACTCGGTTTCAGGGATATTTCTTCCGCCGTCCCGAAAATCTCCGAGTCCGACAGATCCCAGCGAGCCAGACGACTTACGTTCGCCTGCTGGCCGCAGCATCGAAATCAAAAGTAGACTTTGTCGAAATCGAGACTCTCATCAAGCGCGAACCATCACTGTGCTACCGATTACTGCGGCACCTGAACTCTCCGTTGCTTGGATTATCATCGCCTGTCCTGTCAGTTCGGAGTGCCTTGGCCCTGCTTGGTGAGCACGAATCCGTCCGATGGATACGAATGGCGACCACACTGGTTATGGGACAGGAAAAATGCTCCGACTTGGTTCTATCGTCGCTGGCTCGGGCGCGCTTCTGCGAACTCGCAGGTTCGAAAGTGGAACACGGCAGTTCGGATCTTTTCTTGATGGGTATGCTTTCTCTGATGGACGCGATCTTGGCCATACCAATCGGAGTGGTCATCGAGGAGTTGAGTCTGGATCCCAACATCAAAGGACAGCTACTTTGCTCCAAGACGGGTAACAAGACTCCCCTTTCGCCGGTTTACGATCTGATGGTGGCGGTAGAAGCCGGGGACTGGGAATCGGTTACGCGCTTGGGGAAACCACTCAATCTGTCGTTGTCCTTCCTTGCTAAAACCTCAAACGAAGCGATGCGCTGGGCCCACGAAGTCACCGCCGCTGGTCGGCCCTAAGCCGCAGTTTCCGGATGATGCGAGCCCAAAAAATTACCAGGATGCCACCGGTTCACGAGCGCTTTCGTTGACTTGGCTCCTTTCGCCGACGTAAGATTTGCCCCTGATGATCGGCCAGACCATCTCGCACTACCGGGTTGTCGAAAAGCTCGGCGGCGGGGGCATGGGCGTGGTCTACAAGGCCGAAGACACCCGGCTTCATCGCTTCGTGGCGCTAAAATTTCTGCCCGACGACGTGGCCCAGGATCCTCAGGCGCTGGGCCGTTTTCAGCGCGAGGCGCAAGCCGCATCTGCTCTGAACCATCCCAATATTTGTACGATTTACGACATCGGCGAGCACGACGGCCATGCCTTCATCGCCATGGAGTTCCTCGACGGCGTGACCTTGAAGCACCGCATTGCGGGGCGAGCCATGGATCTGGAAAGCATTCTGCCGCTCTCGATTGAGATGGCAGAGGCGCTGGACGCGGCTCACGCCGAAGGAATCGTGCATCGGGACATCAAGCCGGCAAACATTTTCATCACGAAACGCGGCCACGCCAAAATTCTGGACTTCGGGTTAGCCAAAGTAAAAACCGCCTCGGGCAATGCCGCTGAAGGCCTGACCGCAGCGACAGCCGATCCCGAACTGTTGACCAGCCCAGGCACGGCGGTTGGGACGGTGGCCTATATGTCGCCGGAACAGGCGAAGGGAAAAGAGCTGGATTCGCGCACCGATCTTTTTTCATTCGGCGCCGTTTTGTACGAAATGTCGACGGGAAGGCTGCCCTTTGAGGGCGAGACCTCGGCAATTATTTTCGATGCCATTCTGAATCGCAATCCGGTATCGCCGGTTCGTTTGAATCCGCAACTCCCAGCGAAACTGGAAGACATCATCAACAAGCTGCTGGAGAAAGACCGCGAACTGCGTTATCAGTCGGCCGCGGAAGTCCGAAGCGATTTGAAGCGGCTCAAGCGCGACACCGAATCGGGACGCTCGGTAGCTTCCGCAGGAACCGAGGCTGCGCAAGCAACTTCCACAACAACTGCGGCGGTGAGCGGCACGGTGCCGGCGATGGCCGCATCATCTTCGGGTAGTTCATCTCTGGCCACAGCCGCGCGGGAGCACAAAACCGGTCTCGGAGTCATCCTTGCTGTGGCTCTGTTGCTGGTGGCCGCCGCAGGATTCGGAATTTACTCGCTCTTCTTTTCTCGGAGCAGCCTGCCCTTTCAAAGTATCAAGATTTCAAAGGTCGCAGGCACGCACAACGCCCGCCTGGGCGAAATGTCGCCAGACAGTAAGTATCTCGTATACGTCCTGAATGAAGAAGGGAACGAATCCTTGTGGCTGCGCCACATGGCGACGGAGAGCAACGTCCAAATCGTCAAGCCGGAGCGCGTTCAGTACGACGCCATATGCTTTTCGCCGGACGGTAGCTACATCTACTTCACACACACGGAATTGGCCAGCGGTCCGGCATCGCAGGATTACGATCTTTACCGCACTCCGGTGCTCGGTGGAAACCCGCAACTCCTTCTAAAGGACATTGATTCTATCCCGAGTTTTTCTCCGGATGCGCAACGCTTTGTATTCGTGCGGGCGAATGATCCTGAGCCCGGCAAATATTTCGTCCTGATTGCGAACGCAGATGGCAGCAACGAGAAAACTATTTTGACCGGGTCGATGACCGTTCCCCTGTTTGGGCCAGTTTGGTCGCCCGATGGGAAAGTCATTGCTGCGTTGGATTATCCGCTGAAGGAGGGCGAGGTCACGTCGCTGCTGGCGATCGATCCGGTGAACGGCAGTCAGAACACCATATACCGGTCGCCGGAAATCATAATGTGGGATCAAGTGTGGCTGCCCAAGGGAAACGGTTTGGCCGTGATTGGAAGCGGCCCGGAGACTTCCTATCGGCAGAAACAAATTGGCATCGTGAGTTATCCGCAGGCGCAATTCCGGCCGGTAACGGCCGACACGAATGATTATTCGAGTCTCAGCGTTTCTTCCGACGGCTCAACCATCGCCAGCGTGATGCGCCAATCTGCCCGCGACGTCTACGTGAGTACCGGAGGGAAAGCCGATTACTCGGACGCAAAACAGATCAGCTCCGGCGAACTGGTGTGGACGGTTTCGTGGAGCGGGAACGACAAGATCCTGGGCGAGGAAGACTCCACCATCAAGGCAATGGGCCTGGACGGGGCCGGCAATTCGTTACCTTCGGAAAAGGGAACCACGCCGCAAAACCCTCGCGGTTGCGGAGACGGTCTGGTGGTCTTCACTCGAACCATCGGCAAAACTGGTACGCGTAATATCTGGGCGAGCGCGGTGGACGGTACCGGACTGCGCCAGATCACGACTGGGAAATATGAGGATATGGCTGCTTGTTCGCCGGATGGCAAGTGGGTCTTCTTTATCGACCAGCCACATTTCGCGTATATGAAAGTACCGGTCACGGGCGGAACGCCCGAAGTTTGGCTGAAAACCTCGCCGGAAAGTCGCGGGAGCTTCGACGTCAGCAGTGACGGCAAATTGGCGGTGCTGGGAAGCTACGACTTCAAGGTACGCAAACCCACGATTGTCCTATCGTCGCTGGAAACGGGGCAACCGGTGAAGAACTTCGAATTTGATCCCCGCCATCAGGGCATCTTGCGCTTCAGCCCCGACGGAAAAGGATTTGTGTATCCCATCCGTGACAAGGGCGTGGACAATCTTTATCTGCAGCCATTGGATGGCAGTCCGGGACGACAGTTGACCAACTTCACTTCCCTGAAAATCTATTCCTATCAATGGTCTCCCGACGGCAAAAACCTGGTCTTGGTACGCGGAGATTCGCCATCGGACTTGGTGCTGATAAAAGACGCGAAAAACGACGGCGGTCATTAGGGCCAGCCCAGCCTGCGCAATTCGACACATATTCATTGCCTGGGCGCCAAGACCCGGTGTATTCTCTCGGCTGAGAACGTCTCTGGAGGCTCAGATGCGCTCAGCATTCTCTCTGCCCGCTTTGGTTTTATTAGCCATCGCAATCGCGACCCCACTCGCTTCAGCCCAGAACATTTTTATCACTCCCGTCCCCAACGCACCCTTCAGCGCGGTGGTCGAGGTTAAGCGCTCGTGGACGCACACTGACGGCTCCGTCGCCAGTTTCAAGACGACACGGGATATTGCCCGGGACACTCGGGGCCGGATTCACAACGAGAGGAGAGGGCTGGTGCGCGCTTCGGACACTAAGACACCGCCGCTCCTGCGCGTGCACGTGTATGACCCGCAGACCCGGCTTTCTACTTGGCTCATTCCCGAAAGGCGAACTTTCTGGTCAACAACCACGAATCACCCGCCCTCAGCGGCGCCGCCTTCACTTCGCTATGCATCGCCGGCGGGCGACGGTCTGCCTTCGAACGAGTTCGCGAAAGAAGAAGATCTCGGTATTCACGAGATGGAAGGGTTGGCTGTGCGCGGCATTCGCGAGACTCAGACCATCCCCGACAGTAGTGGCAAAGGCAAAGAGGTCGTGGTTACCGACGAATACTGGTATTCAGAAGACCTGCGCATCAACGTGATGATCAAACACAGCGACCCGCGCAAAGGAACCGTGACCATGACCGTTACTCAAATCTCGCGCGCAGAGCCGGACGCGACCCTCTTCGAGGTTCCTCAAGGATATAAGCGAGCTGGAGCGACAGAGGAAGCCGACCAGTAAAGGCACCTAGTTGGCAAATCCCTTGCGGACCTGATTGTCCACGCAACGGCAAAAAAATTGTCATCTCGCATGTAGTCGACGGACCCTGCGTGCACAATATCGCAGTAATCCCCGACCGGAGGATCGCGACTGACTCGATCAATCGTAATGTTCCACTCGGGATGCGAGATTTTGGCAAGGTTTCGCTAGGCAGGCTTAGCTCTTAGCTTCGCGGCTTTTTCGAGCTCTTTCAGGGCAGCCATGGTGCGTGCCGTGTAGTCTATGCGTTTCGCCGACTTTGGGCGTCGATGGCGTTTGGTTGGAGTATCGTGTTTTGACATTGTGTCCTCGTGTCTGCTTACAGTACCACGTTTGGGTTAACCCCAAGCCCGTGGCGCTTCACAGAATCCTCACCTGATAATGCGAGATTGCGCCGACGCACTTCTGCCCACAGAGTGGCCTGCACCGGCAGAAGCGAGCTGCGCGATTCGTTTTCCGATTTCCGCCTCTCGGGCCGCTTGCACACCTTCATTCAGATGGCCGCGAAGGTTTGAAATCAGGGAGCCTGCTGGAGCCTCCTGCTCCTCCTGCGACAGCTCGGAGACTTCGAGCGTCATTTGCGCCGTGGGCACCTCGCCCTGTGCATTTTTGGCACTTCGTGGCGTTGAGCCCCGGGTTTCTCGCGTCCACTCAGTACGTCGATGCGCCTAAGCCATTGTTGCTTCTATTGATAGCTGATGACGCCGGAAACTTCTGGAGAGATGAAGAAAAGCCTTGACAGTTGATCTAGTGTTATAGTTAACTATAACAGTGATTGCGAGGCAGAACTCGCAAAAGGGAATTGAAGCCAGAAAAGGAGACATTGAACATGAAACCACGCATGGCACTTTCGGTTGTACTCTTTCTGATCGCCGCCACCGCCTTCGCAGCGGACGCCACCTCGACCCCGTCTGACGCTCAAAAATCCTTCGATCAACTGAAAGCTCTGGCCGGTTCCTGGCAAGGGCAGGTTGCAGCCCCGAAAGACTCTGGAATTCCGGAGGGAACAATTGTGAAGGTCCAAATGCGGATCACCTCCCGTGGAAACGCGCTGGCGCATGAAATGTACGACTGGATGAAGGCAGACGATCCCACCAAGAACGATCATCCATTGACCATGTTCTACCTCGACAACGACCGCCTTCTGCTGACGCATTATTGCGACGCCGGGAATCGGCCGCGCATGACGGCCCGCACTTCGCCCGACGGAAAGACGGTGGACTTTGATTTCGTTGACGTTGCCGGTAGTACGCAGTACGGACACATGCAACATGTAGCGTTCACTTTCATCGACGCCGACCATCACTCCGAGGAATGGACGTTCCTGATGCCGGGAGATAAACTCATGCGCGCCCACATGGATTTGCAGCGGATCAAGTGAGGAAGTCTGAATTAATCCATGAGTTGCCTTCCGAATTCGGGGGCAACTCATGACTCTGAGGAGATTGCCATGACCATCAGCCTGAAAGCGGTTTTTCAACCGAACGAACGACACGAAGGCGTTCGCAACATCAACATTTACCTGTTGCGGCTGCTCTATGTCTTGATGTTCTTCGTGTTGGGTAGAATCACCTGGACGCACGTCCTGACTCATCAGGGACCATGGGATCCGACCAATGCCGTGGCGTGGTGCGTGTGGACGGCGTTTGCGACGCTGGCCGGCATCGGAATCATCCGTCCGGTCAAGATGCTGCCCATCGTGCTGCTGGAGATTTTCTACAAAGTGCAGTGGCTTATTCTTGTGGCGTACCCACTGTGGTCGAAGGGCACCCTGGCAGGCTCGCCCGCCGAAGATATTACCTCGCAGTTCTTATGGGTGATCTTACCCATCGTCGCTGTGCCGTGGGGATACGTGTTCGCGAATTATTTTTACAAAACCAAGAAAGTAGAACCTGTTCTCGCTTAGCTGAATTGGAAAACACAATGGACCGTGAGTGGAATGACAGTCAGCCGATTTACCGCCAGCTTCGCGATCGAGTTGTCGCGATGATACTCGACGGCGTGCTCAAAGAGGGCGATCCGCTGCCCTCGGTGCGCAATGTCGCGGCGGAGTATCTGGTCAATCCGCTCACAGTGCTCAAGGGCTATCAGCAACTTGTGGACGAGGGATTGGTCGAGAGTAAACGAGGTCGCGGCATGTTCATCAATACGGGCGCACGCAAACTGCTGCTGCAGGGGGAACGTCAGAAGTTCTTGGCGGAAGAATGGCCCAGGGTCTACGCCAACATTCAGCGGCTCGGCCTGACGCCGGAAGAGCTGCTGGAAGCTGCAAACGGCAAGCTGCCGAATGACGAAAAGAGGGAGCCAAAATCATGAGCGTCATCGAAGCACGCGGTCTGCGCAAGTCCTTCGGTGCGACCATTGCGTTGAACGACGTCAATTTGCGTGTCGACGAGGGCCGCATCCTCGGACTCATCGGTCCCAACGGAGCAGGGAAGAGTACGGCGCTTAACGCGATTCTCGGCCTCACCGAATATCAGGGAGAGCTGAGAGTGCTCGGGCGCGACCCCTGGATGGAACGCGATCAGCTCATGCGCGATATTTGTTTTATCTCCGATGTTGCCGTGCTGCCGCGCTGGATAAGGGTTTCGCAGGCACTCGACTATGTGGCCGGAGTCCATCCACGCTTCGATCGCAGCAAAGCTGAAGGTTTCCTGGCCAAAACCGATATCCACCGTGCCAGCCGAGTACGTGAATTGTCAAAGGGCATGGTGGCGCAACTGCATCTCGCGCTGGTCATGGCCATTGACGCGAGATTGCTGGTTCTCGACGAGCCTACGCTTGGCCTCGACATCCTCTATCGCAAACAATTCTACGACTCGCTGCTAAACGATTATTTCGATCGCACCCGCACAATATTACTCACGACCCATCAAGTCGAGGATGTGCAGTACGTTTTGACCGATCTTATGTTCATCAACCGCGGCCGCATCGTGCTCGATTGCAGCATGGAGGAATTCGAGTCGCGGTACGTGGAACTGACGGTAAACCCTGCGCAACTCGCAACAGCGCGAGCGCTCAAACCGATTCGCGAGCGCCAGGCGCTTGGCCGCAGCGTCCTGCTTTTTGATCACGTTGAACGCCAGCAGCTCGCGGCGCTGGGCGACGTACGCACGCCCAGCATCTCCGACTTGTTTGTTGCCTTGTTGGGAGATAAGGCTGGCACGGCGCAAGGAGTCACTCAATGAATACGCCACTGAACGCGGTGCCCGAGCCTTCTAATTCGCAGGCGGTCGCGCCGGCGGTTTCGGAGACGCGACCTTTTTATTGGTCGGTACGGCGCGAGGTATGGGAAAACCGTTCCATTTATATCGCGCTGCTGGCAGCGTCGGCCGTCTATTTAATTGGCTACACGATCAGCGTGTTTTGGGTGCCACGCGGCATGCACGGCATGGGAGCGGACGAATCAACGCCTCTGATCGTCCAGCTGGCCATGCCATATGCCCACGCTCAGATGCTGCTCGCCCTGACTGCGTTCCTGGTCGGCATCTTTTACTCGCTCGATGCTTTGCACGGCGAGCGTCGCGATCGCAGCATCCTGTTCTGGAAATCGCTGCCGGTTTCCGATCTCACCACCGTGCTCGCTAAGGCCAGCATTCCTCTCGTGGTTCTGCCGCTGCTGGTGTTCGTGATCGCCCTCGCTTTGCAAATCGTTATGCAGCTTGAGGGCGCCGCGTTCCGGGTGCTGAGTGGTGCTAGCACAACGGCGCCGTGGGGTCCGCCATTCTTCGAGATGCAATTGGTGTTTCTCTATAGCTTGGTCGTGATGGCGCTGTGGCATGCTCCGCTTTACATGTGGATGCTGCTGGTCTCGGGCTGGCCGCGGCGCGCCACATTTCTCTGGGCCGTGTTTCCGCCGCTGGCGCTTGCTGTCATTGAGTACATTGCTTTTCACACGACGTATCTCGCCACCATGCTGCACAGTCGACTGCTTGGCTTCGACGCGCTCGCTTTCGACCTCGTGGACAAGAATGGCGTCCCCATAGATCCACATTTTATTCCGCTGGCACAACTCGCTCCCGCAAGATTCCTGAGCAGCCCAGGTCTGTGGCTGGGGCTGTTGTTCGCTGCGTTATGCCTCGCGGGCGCGGTGAAATTGCGCCGCTATCAGGGGCCGATTTAATTGACATGCGCTTGATTCAGGGAAGAGTCGCGTTAGGAGGTAAAGAGTATGAGCACAACATTCACTACATTATCGACAGGACGGATCGCAGGAGTGCCTCCACGTTTCCAAGCCAAAACGGCTGGCGTCCTTTCTGTGCTCAGTGTGCTGGCGGCGGCATTCGCCGCGTTCTGCGTTCGCGGCAACCTGAACGTGACAGGCAGTCTCATATCGGTCTCGGCCATGATCGCCGCGACGCTGCTCTTCCATGACACTTTGAGCCCGTTGAGCAGGCGTTTCCTTTTGCTCGCGGGCTCCTTCAACCTCGTGGGACTCGCTTTCGAACTTCTTCGATTGCTGCCTCGCGCCACGAACATCGCCGTCGTGTTTAACGGATTCTTTTGCATTCTGATCGGCTGCCTAGTTTTCAAGTCAACCATTGCATCTCGAATCCTGGGCGTGTGGATGGCGCTTTGCGGTTTGGGTTGGTTGACCCTCCTGTCATCGCCCCTCGCAAGCAATCTGTCTCCCTACAATCTGGCCCTCGGCATTCTGGGGGAAGGATCGGTCTGCCTGTGGATTTTGATGATGGCGTGAACGTCCGAAGTTTTTTGATCACAGATGATGAGGTACAAAAATGAAAAGCTATACCATCCTTCGCATCCTGAAGTTTCCCTTGTTCGCGGTGCTGTTCGTCGTCATGTTGGTCGGGGTCGGATTCCTGGTCATGGGCCTGTGGAACTGGCTGATGCCATCGCTCTTCGGATTGAAGCTGATCACTTACTGGCAAGCCGTAGGACTGCTCATCTTGAGCAAGATTCTTTTCGGCGGATTCCGTGGCAGCGCAGGGCGAGGCGGGCACCGGCTTCACAGCATGAGGGGACGCTGGCGGCAGCGTACGCCGGAGGAGCGGGAACAATTCCGCCAAAACCTTCGTGCATGCTGGAGCCGAATGGCATCGCCGGATGCAAAACCGACTACCTGATCGGAAGCTTGGCCCGTTTAGCGGAAGCCAGCGCATGAGGAACGACGAAACACAGGAGGGAGAAAATGCGATCGCCACTTTTGTTTTTTCACATCGTCGCTGGCACTTTAGGAATGCTCTCTGGATTTGTCGCAGTGTTTCTCCGTAAGGGGTCTCGCCGGCACGGCCTCGCCGGAAACATATTTGTCATAGCGATGCTCGTCCTGTCAGCCAGCGGAGTATTCCTCGCAGTCATGAAATCTCAACCGGGCAACATTCTAGGAGGCACGCTGACGTTTTACCTGGTCGCCACGGCGTGGATGACGGCGCGACGTCGGGACGGCGAGCCTGGCATTTTTGATTGGGGCGCTCTTCTGGTGGTCTTAGGAGTCGCCGTGTGCCAGATCACCTTTGGTTTAGAGGCGGCGTTTAGTCCGACGGGGTTAAAGTACGACTACCCTCCGTGGCCCTACTTTTT
>Ga0206812_1147_pt1 | contig 12879 bp, 10 predicted proteins | sample Alteio_BWOrgCont_54_FD_152912 | JGI IMG/M metagenome (GOLD analysis project Ga0206812, IMG submission 152912) | Enriched cells from forest soil in Barre Woods Harvard Forest LTER site, Petersham, Massachusetts, United States -... | ecosystem: Environmental > Terrestrial > Soil > Temperate forest >... | reverse complement strand
TGCCGATTTTGGCAAAACCAATCGTACGGTTTATCTGGAGGGCGAGGCCTTTTTTGATATTGGCCATCATACCAAATCCATACCATTCCTTGTCAACACAAAAAATTATACCATCAGGGATATAGGTACCAAGTTCAATTTAAAGGCTTATCCCAATGATCCATTTTTTGAAACTACGGTTGTGAAAGGCGAGGTAGCAGTGGAGGGTAATTCAGAAACCAACCCGCAGGATGTTAACCGTATTTATGTAAAACCTCACCAACTGCTCAGGATATATTATCGCCCCGAAAAAGACGATCATAAGGAAATAGCGCCGTTGCCTGATTCTTATAACGAGGTGCATGTATCGCAGATAGATTCAGCAAAAATGGATGTTTATGAAGGATGGAAAGATGACTTGCTGGTTTTTGATGGCAATACTTTAGGCGAAATATCGCGGGTGCTTGAGCGCAGGTATAATGTGCAGATAACCCTTAATGACAATCAACTGCAAAATATAAGATACTCCGGTAGCTTTAAGAATGTACCGGATATTGATAAAGTGTTAAGCATCATCAAACAGAATACGCCTATTGACTATACCATTGATGGGCAAAAGGTAACCATAACCAAAATTAATTGATCACTTAAAAAAGAAAAACATGATAGAAAACTAACCACTCACCATAAAAAAACAAACCCGGGATGCGCTAACACCCCGGGATATGTATTGAATTAATAGCTAATACCCTAAAGCTTGGGGAAGCACAGTATTAACTAATTAACACACAAAAATATGATAATTTTTTATAGAAGACCTTCTATTGCTGTGGAGTCATGGCAAAAACTGCTCAGAATTATGAAACTCGTCATCCTTTTGCTTTTTACGGGAATTATGCAGATACATGCAGCCGCGTACTCGCAAAGCACTTATAATTTTAATGAGCAAAGCATCTCTGTTAAGCAGATGTTCAAAAAGATAGAGAAAGCAAGTAAATACACACTTTTCTATCGTCTTGACCAGGTAAAACTGGATGAGAAAATACAGGTTACTGTAAAGGACGCCAGTATTGAAGAGGTGATGAAGCAGGTGCTTCAAAACCAGGTGCTGGGTTTCCAGGTGATGGATGGTAATATCATCGTTATAAAACCGCTGGTTGAAAAAAATGTGGCGGATCAAACCGTAACGGGTGTTGTCACCGATGCCAGCAACTTACCGCTGCCCGGTGTAACGGTTAAATTAAAAGGCAGTACCATAGCGGTAAGCACCGATCTGCAGGGAAAATACAGCATAAGTATCCCGGGTGCCAGCGGAATACTGATCTTTACTTTTTTAGGCTATACCACACAGGAAATACCCGTAAGCGGCAAAACTGTTATTAATGTAAAACTGGTTGAAGAATCAAGATCATTGAATGAAGTGGTGGTGGTTGGTTATGCAACTCAAAAGAAAAAGGATCTGACTGGCGCTGTTACTGTAGTTAACGTGGCAGACATGAATAAAACACCTTCCGGCTCTATCAACGAACAGCTGCAGGGCCAGGCGGCAGGTGTTACTATTACCGGCTCGGGTCAGCCGGGCCAGGAACCTGATATTCGCATCCGGGGGATAAATACTTTTGGCGATAATACCCCGCTGTATGTAATTGATGGTGTACCCACAACAGATGTAAGCACCATTAATCCTAACGATGTAGAAAATCTGCAGGTGTTGAAAGATGCCGGCGCAGCCTCCATTTATGGTTCAAGGGCATCCAATGGTGTAATTATAATCACTACAAAAAAAGGAACCGGTAAGGTAAAGATCCAGTATGATGCCTATTATGGCACGCAGGTACCAAAGGGTGGCAATGTTTGGAATACGCTTAACCCTCAGCAAACTGCCGACCTTAAACTAGAAGCCGAAAAAAATTCCGGCGTAACTGATTTTTCGGATCAGCAATATGGTAACGGGCCAACCTATGTATTGCCCGATTATATTGAACCTGCTGGCGCGCACAACGGCGATCCATCTGTCAATCCCTCCCTTTATTATATAAATCCAAACTACACTGATCCGAACGACTACAATAATTTTTACAGGATAGTAAAGGCGAATAAAACAGGTACTGATTGGTTCCATGAAATATTTAAAACAGCCCCTATTATCAATAACAATATTTCGTTAAGCGGGGGGAGTGACCAGGGCAGCTACCTGTTTTCTGCAAATTATTATGACCAGCAGGGAACACTGATAGATACTTATGAAAAAAGGTATAATATCCGCTCTAACAGCCAGTACAATGTGAGTAAGAATTTTAGGGTGGGTGAAAATTTATCCTATACGGTAACTGAGAACCCACAGGTAGCCATCAACGGCCCTGATGCGGTTATTGCACATGCTTTGCGAGAGCAACCCATTATACCGGTATATGATATTATGGGCAATTATGCAGGCGGCGACGGACCTGGTTTGGGTGATGCCGCAAACCCGGTAGCCATACAGCAACGTACCAAAAATGACAGATATGTAGGTTATCGCCTTTTCGGTAACGCTTTTGCCGAATTAGATATTGTGAAACATTTTACCCTGCGCACTTCGTTTGGGGGCGAATTGGGCTCAAGCACATATCACTCTTTTCAATACCCCACTTATGAAAACGCTGAAAATTCATCAGTAAATCAATACAACGCGGGCTCAACCAGCAATTATGATTACACCTGGACAAACACTTTAACTTATCATCAAACCTTTGGCAAGCATGATGTGAAGGTGGTGGTTGGTACGGAAGCTAATCAGAATGGTGGCAGTGATATAGGTGGCAGCCGCCAGGGCTACTATTCTTTTGATCCGAATTATGTGAGCCTTTCGACCGGTTATTCCGGATCGGCAAGTAATTACAGCGACACCTATATCAAAAAATCATTATTTTCCTACCTCGGCAGGGTCGATTATTCTTACAATGATAAATATTTGATAAGCGGCTTGATCAGGCGCGACGGTTCCTCGGTATTTGTATCGCAGTATGGTGTTTTTCCAGCTATAAGCGCAGGTTGGCGCATCTCGCAGGAGAACTTTATGAAAAACGTATCCTGGCTCACCGACCTTAAGTTACGCGGTGGTTATGGTGTAATGGGTAACCAAACTAACCCTAATTCAACTAACCAATATACACAGTTTTCGAGTTCAGTTGGGCAATCTTATTATGGAATTGGTGGCTCTAACCTGGTACCCGGATATTATGAAAATTTCCAGGGCAACCCAGCTGCAAGATGGGAAAAAGACATCAATAGTAATATTGGTATCGATGCCACCTTGTTCCATGATATGCTTTCTGTTACCATTGATTACTATCGCAAGGATATTCGCGATCTGCTTTTCAACCCGCAACTGCCGGGAACAAACGGTAATCCTGGATCACCTTATGTAAATATTGCAGCGATGAACAACCGTGGTATCGATGCTTCGGTAACAGGTAATTTCAAGGTTAATACAGACCTTAAATTGAATGCTACTTTATCACTTACTACCTACAATAATAAGATCATTAAAGTAGCTACAGATGCCAATTATTTTGATACCGATTTTGGGAGACGGGTTGGTACTAATTTAGTACGTAACGAGGTAGGTAACCCTGTAGGAGAGTTTTTTGGGTACAAAGTTGTTGGTTTCTGGAATTCACAAGCAGAAATTGACGCGGCAAACGCGAAGGCGCAAAAAGCCACAGGCGACCCTAATGCGGTTTATGAGCAGGATATTGGCCTGGGGCGCTTTAAATATGCGGATGTAAATGGCGACGGGCAGATCACCGATGCTGACCGCACTTTCCTCGGCAATCCAAACCCGAAATTCAGCACAGGCTTTAACCTGGGAGTTAGCTATAAGCATTTTGATTTCAGTGTATTTTTATACGGTGTATTTGGCAACAAAATATGGAACAACGTAAAATATTGGAGAGATTTTTACTCCTCGTATCAAACAGCTAAAAGTTATACAGCCCTAAATAATTCATGGACCCCGCAGCACATGAACGCTGCTGCTCCAATACAAGAATTGAACAGCTATTTTAGTACCAATGCGGTGGCCAACTCCTATTTTGTGGAGGATGGGTCATACCTGCGGGCCAAAAACATGGTGCTGGGTTATACCGTCTCTCCTGATGCGCTAAAGAAAATTGGCGTGCAAAAACTGAAGATATATGTATCAGCAGCTAATTTATTTACCATTACCGGTTACTCTGGTATTGACCCTGAATTGCCTGGTAACTCAACCACTGATTTTGGCGTTGATGAAGGTACTTATCCAAGCTCCCGTACATTTTTAATAGGTGTTAATCTTTCATTATGATGAGTATTTTAAATATAAGCAACATGAAAACATCAAGATATATGATAATGCTGATGACGATCGGCCTTGTAACATTAAATTATTCGTGTAAAAAAGACTACCTCGTTACACCACAAGTAGGAACAATTAGCCCAACCCTTTTGCAAACCAAACCCGGGGTTGATGGATTGCTGGTAGGCGCATACAGCGCATTACGGGGAGTACAGGCCGATGGCACGGCTTTTGGCGGCCTCGACTCGTGGCAGTCATCGCCGGATAACTGGGTATATGGCGGTGTAGCAGGCGGCGATGCACATAAAGGTAGCAACGCAGGCGACCAGGACCCTATAGCATCCATCGCCGTTTTTTCGCCACTTGCAAGCGATCCTTATTTCAACACCAAGTGGATAGCTGACTATGAGGGCATTACCCGTTGTAATAATACAATAAGGGCTGCCACCAAAACGCCGGGTTACTCTGCTACTGATTTGGCAAATATTTTGGGCCAGGCCAGGTTTTTAAGGGGGCATTATTATTTCGACCTGAAAAAGATGTTCAATAATGTGCCATGGATAGATGAAACTACAGTGGATGTGTTGCAGCCGAACACAACAGATATATGGCCTAAAATTGAAGCTGATTTTTTATATGCGTATAATAATTTGCCCGCTACTCAATCTGACGCCGGGCGGGCTAACAAATGGGCGGCAGGCGCTTACCTCGGGAAAACATACCTGTATGAAAAAAAATATGCTGAAGCAAAAGCTGTTTTTGATCCTGTTATTACCCAGGGACAAACATCAAATGGTTTAGCCTATGCTTTAGTAGCCAAGTTTCATGATAATTTTAATGCAGATACCAAAAATAATTCCGAATCGGTATTTGCTATACAAGCCCTTGCCAATGTTGACCCCGGTGGCATAACACAGGCAAATGATGGCGACAGGCTTAATTATCCGTATGGGGCATCAAGCCCGTTTGATTGCTGTAGTTTTTACCAGCCAACTATTGACCTGGTAAACCATTACCGCACAGACCCCGCAACCGGCTTGCCATACCTGGACAATTTTGATTCACATGCCATTAAAACGGATATGGGGTTATTGTCATCTGTCAGCTTTACTCCCGATGCAGGCACTATTGACCCCCGGTTAGACTGGACAGTAGGCCGCCGTGGTATCCCTTATCTTGATTGGGGTTTACACCCCGGTAATGACTGGATACGCGACCAGGGTTTTTCAGGCCCGTATTCGCCGATCAAGCATGTTTACACCCAGGCAGAACAAAATACAAATGGCGACCAACATTCATGGGGGCCAGGTTCAGCCGTCAATTATTGCGTAATTCGCTTTGCTGATGTATTACTAATGGCTGCCGAAACAGAAGCGCAATTAGGTAACCTGCAAACCGCCGAAAACTATGTAAACATGGTGCGCAACCGAGCCGCCAACCCCAATGGTTTTGTATTTCAATATCTCGATAATACAAACCCTACAGGCGGGGTTTCTACCACACCTGCTGCCAATTACCTGGTAAACCCTTATCCGACGGGTACTTTTGTGGGACAAGGATCAGCTTACGCGCTCAAAGCTATTTACTATGAGCGGCAGCTGGAGCTGGCTATGGAAGGGCACCGCTTTTTTGACGTGGTAAGGTGGGGAATTGCCGGCCCGGCCTTGAATGCATTTTTGCAATATGAAGGGAACATAACCTCTGACATAACGGGCGGCCATTTTACTACCGGGCGAAATGAATATTATCCAATACCCCAGGCACAAATTGACCTGGAGGTAAAATCAGGTAAGAGTGTACTAAAACAGAACCCTGGATATAATTAACTGATCCTATACTTTATCTATCAAAAAGTGTCGCCTGTTGAAAACAGGTGGCGCTTTTTTGTTTATACACAAAAACCAGCAGCATGTATTTTATTTAGTAGTATTCATTACGCTGGCATTGCGCAAATGAGAGTTAACGGGAGATACCAATTTATACGGGCGATTAAAAGCCTCCTGCCTTACTTTGAAATGGTCGGCTAATTTTCGGATGACTTCCTTGGACAATCCTTTTTTATAATTTAAGATGTCGGATACATAACCCTTACTAATTCCTAATATTCCTGTCAGATCCTGTGGTTTTAAATGATGATCCTGGATAAAAGAACGCAGTAGTGTAATTGGGTCGGTTTCCTTAAATGTGTTGTGTTCTTCGTCATATTTTTCAATCAGCAATGTCAGTAGATCTATTTCATCCTGCAGAACTTCGCTGTTTTCCAGAAGCAGCAGGGCTTCCAATTGGTCACAGTATTGATTGTACTGGCTTTTATTTTTAATGACGGTATATTTTATTGCTGTCGTTTCCATTTTCAATAGAGATTAATGATATACTGATCACCTTGTTTACAAATTTTATCATATTCTGCATGTGTTCCCATCCAGCAAACAAATAAATGTATTTGCTTTGCCCCGAAAATATATTTGCATATCATCCGGTAATTGTTCCCTGCGATATCAAAAACAACCCGACTGCTGCTTTTACCTAAAAGATCAGCGGTGTTATAAGTCCGTTTCATATCACCGGGCTGTTCCCAGTCTGCAAGCTTTAATTTCTCTACCCAATCTTCCAAAGAAGCTTTGCTTCTTGGATGGTCATGCGCGAATTTTTCCAAAGTTTGTTTCTTGATAAGGTGAACTTTCATTCGTATAACAAATATAAATTAAATAGTTCACATTTTGTGAACTATTTAATTGAAAAATTTAAAAAGTTATTTTGGAGATCAGATTTAATGCTTCTTCTCACCAGCAAACAGCCTTTCTCCAGCCTCCACGGCAGTTATCAGGTGGTTCTCATCAGGTGGCTTTGGACAAGCATACCCACCGCTATAAGCACAATATGGGTTATAGGCCTTATTAAAGTCTATAACTACAGTTCCGTTTTTAAGATCACCTTTGCGCATATCAATATAACGACCGCCACCATAAGTAGCTTGGCCGTTGGTGTCGTCTGTAAACGGCAGGAACAGGTAGTCGCTGTACTGTGGGTTATTAGCAAGAGCGATGCTTTTATATAGGGTTAGTTTCATTGGCTTACCCTTTAGCATAAACTTTAACACGGCATAACGTGCGTAGGGCTGACCGGTACCGCTAAATACCGGCATTACAAAACTGGTTTCGTTAACCAGCATCTCTGCCGTAGCCATAACCCTGTATGTACTGTCGGCATCATAAAAACGTAGAAATTGCAGGTCGTCTTTTTTCAGGGGTGAGCTTTCGTCTTTCAAAAAATCTTCCATATAACCTTTACGGTGTTGGGCGATCTGCGTTTTATAATCCTGCCCAAAGCAGTTCAGGCTTATCATCAATAGCAGGATCAGGGAATATTTCATGTTCGATAGTATTTAGTAATTATTTGAATGTTTTGGTGAATGGCAATATATTGAAAATGCAATACTTAGACGGATAAAAACGGGAGGTGTAAACAAAATTTATTTTTTTTTCATTTTTTTGAAATCCGCAAATAAACGTTTTCCGTAATTCATAGTCGAACATACCTAACCTGATTGACAAACTATGAATACTGACCCCGAAAAATTTGAAATAGATGTTGATGGAACTATCTATAACGTAAAACGTTCCGTAACAGACAGAAATATTTACAATCTCAACAGCCCACATGGAAGCTATCTTATAGCCAGAGATTATTATGGTATTTGGGTAGAAATGGTCAGCAGATCAGGTTCGGCCAGGCTACCGTTAACAAAAATAGGCCAGCAAATAGATGATTATTTTGGCAAGGAAATTTCAGCTTAAATCCTCAGGGTTTTAATCTGATGTATTTTTCAACATTTACCCGGTTTACGCCCAAGCTGTCAATCTTTTCAATTCCTTGCTGAATTAGGGTATCGTTTTTAATGGTGACAGTGAAATCGAACTTATTGCCTTCCCATTGCCGGTCGTTACAGAATTCCAGGTACTCGGTATACTTATCCCCGGTTAATGTATAATGCCCGCCTCCTGAGCTGAAATTTGGCGCAGCGCCTTTTCCTTTGGTCAGGTCGTGTATTAAAAAGCAAAAATGGTCGCCATTGATGATCTTGATAGCCATCTGGCCCTTGGTATAATCTGTAACAGTGGTATTTTTTTTCTCAGTCAAAGCTCCAGAGATAAGTCGCCATGTGCCAACAATAGTCAAGGCCTCTTCTTTGGTCTCTGTTTTATTGGAATTATTAGTGCAGGAGAGCAGACTGGCAGCTATTACAAAAAGTATCAGTGCCTTCATTCCGATCAGGTTAAGGTTCATATAGTGTTTAGATTATATTGGTTTTTCAAATATAATTTAAATCCACTTTTTTTATAATCCTGGGATCATAAAAACGGGGGGAACCTAATAAATTAATTCAACCCAAATCAGGAGGCTCCTATGGAGCCAAAATATATATATATTTTATTTTCCTATAAACAGGATGCTCCGCTGGAGCCGTAAAAAAGGGTATTACATTATTCAAAGGCTCCAGCGGAGCATCCTGTTTATAGAAATGTGGCCATAAATAGTTTTAGGCTCCATAGGAGCTACCTATGATGTTAGTTAACAAAGCAACCTCCTTAACTCAATGATATTGTGCCGCTGTTAATAAAGGGTTTATTTTTATGATCGACCTTAATGCATCACACATCGTATTTATCTCTGTTTCGGTATTGTAATAATGAACCGAGGCCCTTACCACTGTATCCAAATTTTTTTTATTCATGTAGATCAGTGTGGAGATGGCCTTGCCGACAGATACGTTAATCTGTTTTTCTGCCAGCTTGTTTTTTACCGTTGGGCTATCCACTCCATCAACAGAGAAAGTTACTATCCCGCATTGCTCATCACCCGCGTCATGAACAGTTATTCCATTCATGCTTTCCAGTTCCCGGCGCATTAGCCCGGCTAAATATTGGATTCGCGTCCATATCCTATCCACCCCAATATTAAGTGCATACTCCACAGCTTTGCCCAGGCCGAGTGTAAGCGCCCTGTTTTTTTCATACAGCTCAAACCGCCTGGCATCGTTCCTTATTTTGTAATTATCCTGGCTAACCCATTCTGCGGTATGGCTATCCATAAATATTAAATTTAAGCTGTCTTGTATTTCCTTCCTTACATATAAAAAACCGGTACCTCTCGGTGCGCGTAAATATTTGCGCCCGGTTACCGAGAGCATGTCACAGTCGATCTCCTTTACATCTACCGGCACTTGCCCGGCGCTCTGGCAGGCATCAACCAGGTACAGGATATGGTGCTTGCGGGCTATTTTGCCAATTTCAACTATCGGGATCATCCCACCGGCGGTAGATGAGATATGGGTAATAGCGATCAATTTGGTTTTGGGTGAAATAGCTTCTTCCAATGCAGTTAAGGAAAAGTTGCCATGCTCATCATTGGGTATTACCTTAATCTCAATACCATGCGTTTTCTGCACATGCAAAAACCCCATTAAATTGGTTACATACTCCATTTCTGAAGTGATCACTACATCGCCCTTCTCAAAAGCGATCCCGTTAAAAGCCAGCCCCCAGGCAGTGCTGGCATTTTCAACAATAGCCACCTCATCCACCTCAGCATTGATCAGCCGGGCGATGAGGGTGTAGGTATTCTCAATTTCTTTCCTGTACTTATATTCAACCTCATAGCCGCCATAAGTGGCTTCTTCGTTTAAATAATTAACAACGGTATCCAGCACCGCATCCGGCGGCAGGGAGGCGCCCGCATTGTTAAAGTGCACCCTTTGGGCAGTTCCTTTGGTTTCGGCCCTTAACTGCTGTATTTCCTGTTCGCTTAATGTATTTTGCATGGTAAATATTTTTAATGGTCTGTGTTAGTGCTCAAAATTAATTTCCATCATAATATCGGCGCGACCATAAGTGCCCGGCAATAAGGGTATTTCGGTAAACCCCAATTTATGATAAATGTGTATGGCGTTTTCAAGTACCCGGTTGGAGTAAAGTATCAATTTCTTCACGCCCATTTCCCTGGCTTTTTCAATACCTGCACGGCATAAAAACTGCCCTGCGCCTGTGCCCCGGTATGCGTGATCAACGGCCATTTTGGTTAGCTCGTAAACGTCATCCTCAATAAAGCGCAGGGCCACAGTACCTATGATGGTTGTGCCTGATGTTACAAAGTAGATCTTGCCGCCTTTGTTTATAATGGCTTCATCGGGTTGCTCCAATACCCATTTATCCAAAGGCTCAACAGTAAAATATTCTTCGAGCCAGGCCTTGTTGAATTTTTCAAAATAAGGTTGGTATTCCGGCTGGTAATCTATGATCTGTAGTTCCATTTTTTTGTCGGATTAAAATCAATACAAAATAAAAGCTTAAACCAATAGCAAAACAGATTCAGTTTTGTTAATTTTGACCATAACAGATTTTATATGGGAAAGCTAATTGATAATTCGGGTGATGATTTTTTATATGCCATGATCGCCTCGCGTATTGAAAAGCAGATCAAACAAAACTTGCTTAAATCAGGCGATAAACTGCCATCGGTAAGGGCGCTTAGCCAGGAGCAAGGCATCAGCATTAGCACCGCTTATAAAGCTTACGTGGAGCTGGAGAATATGGGAATGATAGAAGCGAGGCCAAAATCAGGGTACTACGTTAAGTTTTCGCCGGCACGTTTTACCAAAGTGCCCGAAATTAATCCTCCGCTAAATAAAATAGAGCAAACCAGTGTAGAGCAAATGATAGCCATGGTTTACCAGAACATGCCGGAAGAAAGTGTTTTGCGTTTATCACGTGCTTCGCCGCCATTGAGCTTATTACCGCTCGCCAGGCTCAGCAAATCTATGGCAGAGGCTATCCGCAAAAGTCCCTCGGGTAATTTGAATTATGAAAACTTGCAGGGAAATATTGACTTGCGCAGGCAGGTAGCAAAAAACGCTTTTAGCTGGGGCGGGCTGATCACCGAAAATGATGTAGTAACTACCCAGGGTTGCATGGAGGCATTGATATTTTGCCTGAGGGCGCTAACCAAACCGGGTGATACCGTGGCTATTGAAAGTCCGACTTATTACGGCATATTCAATGTAATGCTAAGCCTTGACCTGAAAGTACTGGAAATACCTGTTAACCCGGATAAAGGTATCGACATTGAGTATTTAGAGCAGGCGATGAACAAAGTGGATATTAAAGCCTGCCTTTTTATAACCAATTTTAGTAACCCGGTAGGTAGTTGTATGCCTGATGAGCGCAAAAAGCAATTGGTAGATCTGTTAACAGACCGGAAGATACCTTTGATAGAAGATGATATTTATGGCGAGATCTATTTTGGTAAAAGCCGCCCGCGTACCTGCAAAAGCTTTGATACCGAAGGCTGGGTAATGTTATGTTCGTCGGTATCAAAATCATTGGCGCCGGGCTACCGGGTGGGGTGGTGCATCCCGGGCAGGTTCAAAGATCAGATCATCAATATTAAAATGATGCATACTATCAGTTCAGCCACTCCTACACAGGCGGCTATAGCTCATTTTTTTGAAACCGGCCGCTATGATCTGCACATGCGCAAGCTGCGCAAAGCATTATATACGCAATGCCTTCGCTATACACAGGCAATAGCTACCCATTTTCCGGAAAATACTAAAATAAGCCGCCCGCAGGGAGGTTATGCTTTATGGGTAGAGCTGGATAAAAGGATCAATGCATTTGAGCTTTACGAGGCAGCAATTAAGCAAAATATCAGTATCGCCCCCGGTCAGATTTTTAGTACCGATGCCAGGTTCACCAATTTTATACGCATCAGTTTTGGGATACCTTATGATGAGGTAGTGGAGCAAAGTTTAAGGACTTTGGGCGAATTGATAAAGAAGCTTATAGTATCTTAATAGGAATATGACACCTATTTCCCCCAGATGCCCGAAATTGGCGCTGCCGATACATTATCATCAGATGGTAAGCCATACATCGCCTCCAAAGTATGCAGCACATAATAGTGATTGATGGTGCTGGTATATTCGGCGTTGTTCACTCTCGCACCGTAAAAAATGGTTGGTATCCTATTCCCGTTTTTTGTGTCATAGTCATCTTCATCAAAGGTCACAATTAGTAAACTATTATGTTTTTTGGCCCATTCGGCATATGCCTCCAGATTGCGTTTTAACCAATGGTCGCCCCGCTGGATAGCCGCCGCATCGCCCGGCAAACCGATGTTATGCATATCATAATCCATGTTCGGAATGACAAATGATATGGTAGGCAGATCATTGAAATCAGTTGGAAAATCGGTCATCGGCAAACTTACGGATGCAGGGATGCTATTGGCGCCCGTACCTATCCAGTTTACCCACGGGGTATGTTTCCGGGCATAAAGGTTACCTGCCGTGCGTATATGAAAACGGTAGGTACATGCCAGGGAACCGGCTTTAGGCATGGTTTGGGCATATCCCTTGAAAGTTAAACCTTTGCTGATCAGTGCAGCACCCAGGTTTGGCGTCTTATAGGGTGTCACTTCATCCAGGCATTCATCCCCTTTTACTCCTTGTGTGCTGCCCGAAAATAATGCCAGGTAATTCGGTTGGCTTGGGTGCCCTATTCCATGCGAATCGGTAAACAATG
>Ga0206812_1143_pt1 | contig 12993 bp, 5 predicted proteins | sample Alteio_BWOrgCont_54_FD_152912 | JGI IMG/M metagenome (GOLD analysis project Ga0206812, IMG submission 152912) | Enriched cells from forest soil in Barre Woods Harvard Forest LTER site, Petersham, Massachusetts, United States -... | ecosystem: Environmental > Terrestrial > Soil > Temperate forest > O... | reverse complement strand
GAAACAATACTTACAGTAATAACGAGGAGTATAATAAAAACAATAAGACCGGGTTGCCCCAAAAGATTCATACTGATGTCTTTTGCTATAAAATCAGAAAAAAGCTTTAAAACAACAGGAGTTAATGCGATTGAAATGATAACTGCTAAAAGAGTTATTAAAAATGTTTCGCTCAAAAACTGGCCAATCAATTGAGGGCGGGTACTTCCCATTGTTTTGCGTATACCGATCTCCTTTGCGCGCTGTGATGCCTGAGCTGTTGTCAAATTAATGAAATTGATACAGCCCAACACTAACAGGAACGCTGCTATTACCAACAGGCCATACAGTGTGTTTTTATTGGCAACATTCCCGTTATCAAAGGCACCATATTTTGGATTGAAATGGAGGTCGCTCAAAGGCTGCAAACTAAAGCTTGATTTGTCGCCCCTGTCTTCGTGTTTTTGTGGATTGTATTTTTTAAATAAGGCGTTTAACCGCGCCTCGATGTTAGAAACTTTAGTTTTGGGAGACAATTTAACGAAAAAATTGGAAGCTGACGTTGTACTGCCCCATCCAGTGGGTTGTACCTGGTCCTTTAAAGATTTGGCATTATTAATTGTGATAAAAGAGATAAAGTCTTTGAAATAAAGATCTGTGTTCTCTGTAAATTTCTGTACGATGCCGGTCACCGTTGTTTTTAAAGTATCTTCATAGATGATCTGCCGCCCCAGCATCTGATCGTAGGTTAGGGATGGGAAATAAATTTTAGCCTGATCTGAAGTGAGAACAACCTGGTAAGGCCCTTTTAAAGAGGTTTTCGCCGAACCAGCCAGCCATTTATATTGAAAAATATTAAAATAGCGTTCGTCTGCCAATACCGTATTTTGTTCGTTTTTAAACTTAGCCGGTGCTTTGGTACCATTAGGAATAGCGGCGCTAAACTGATCGAGTGTAAAAAATGGTGCCGAGCCATCTAAACCGGCTACTTCGTTTTTCACAGCATCAGGTAACGGGCCGCAAACCCCGCCATTGTAGCCAGGTTCACCCTGGAAAGAATAATTTGAAACTACCCGGTATATCCGGTCGCCATCCTTATGGAATTGATCGAAGGTAAAATCGTAGTGTACGATCAGGTAAATCACTAAAGCCGCGCTGATACCTATCGACAAGCCAATAATATTGATCAGCGTAAATAATTTGTGCCGTTTGAAACTGCGCAGGGCAGTTTTTAAATAGTTTTTTATCATGGCCCGTTGATTTTATATGATTTATGGATTCCGTTGATTCCTAAATTTAATAATCTTATTGTTATACTCACTCCGAGCGAAGGCTCTTTACCGGGTTGGCAATTGCTGCCTTTATTGTTTGAAAACTCAAAGTAAACAATGCCGTCAGCAACATTCCGGCGCCGCTCAATACAAATACCCACCAGCTTATGGGTGTGCGCTCGGCAAAATTTTGCATCCACTTATTCATCGTCCACCAGGCTATTGGCGTTACTATGATGAAGGCCAGTATAACCAGCATCACCAGCTCCGTTGATAGCAGTGTAACGATCTGCGTTACCGTTGCACCAAGCACCTTACGCACGCCAATTTCCTTTCTCCGCAGCCCGGTAGTGTACATGGCTAATCCCAACAGGCCCATGCAACTGATAAATACCGATAATCCCATTGCCCAACTTAATAAGGTTGAGGTACGTTGATCATTGTCATATAGCCTGGCGATAGTCTCATCAAAAAAATGGTAGTCAAAATCATCATTCGGGTATATTTCCTTATATGCTTTTTTGATCGAAGTGATGGCTTGCGCCCATTCATCACCATTAGGCCTTTGCGATTTAAGTGCAATATGGAAGGTGCTGTTAAAGTTAATATTTGTGCTGGTAATAATAGCGATAGGCGCTATCGGTGCATGCAATGATTCCTGGTGAAAATCAGACACCACACCGATTATCTTCATCGGCGTATCACCATTAAAGTCATCTATCTGTTTACCCACGGCGTCCCGGGGATCATTAAAGCCAATCATTTTGGCGTAAGTATTATTGATCAGGAATGCCTTTGTGCTATCCCCCGGTTGTAAATTTCGGCCCGCCAATAACCTGATATGATATACTTTTATATAATTCTCATCACCAAACTTAAGGCCCAGTTCCATTTTAACTTCTTTCTTCCCATCCCGGTAAGTGGCTTGTGTGGAGTGTCCATCGTCTGATGTTGGCGCATCACGCCCGGCGCTTATCATATCTATTTGCGGTATAGTTTTCAGCTTATTGATAAATACCTGGTTAAGGCTAGCCGTGCGGGTCTTCCAGTTTGTATTTACAATTACAATGGCATCTTTTTTCACACCCAGATCCTTATGAACAGCATAATAGATCTGTTTACTCACCAGCAGAGTAGCCATGATAAAGAACTGCGCAATTACAAACTGCGTAACGATCAATGACTTGCGCATCACTGAACTACGGGTCTGATTATCGCTATTTTGTGCCTGGCTCTTTAATACTGTTACTGGTTTATAACCCGATAATATCAATGCAGGGTAAAATCCTGAAAGAAGGCTGACTACCACGATCAGTCCGGCCAAAAACAACAATATTGCCGGTTGACCGAAAACATCAGCGGTCACCCCATAGGGCACAAAACCACTGAATAGTTTGAGTATGACCGGAGCCGTTGTTACCGAAATAATAACTGCGATCAGCGTGATCAAAAATGTCTCGCTCAAAAACTGGGCGATCAGCTGTTTGCGGCTGCTACCCATGGTTTTGCGGATACCTATCTCCTTGCTCCTTTGTGCACCCTGCGCAGTGGTAAGGTTGATAAAGTTGATACAACCCAATAAGAGGATAAAAATCGCAATAGTAAACAACTCAAACAAGGTTGTTTTGTCGGCCACGCGCCCGTTAAACGCACCATACCTTGCATCGAAATGCATCTCATCCAGCGGTTGCAGGTGAAACGTGTGCGTATTGCCTTTTGAGCTTGACCCTTGTTTGTCGTGCTTTTTGAGTATATCATTTATCTGCCGCTCAATACTGGAAGGTGCGGTTTGCGGGGATAACCGCACAAACAATTGCCGCTCGTTACTGGTACCGCCCCAATTGTTCAAACTGAGCCTTGCCCCAAGGTCTTTATTTGTGTTAGTTGTGCCGAATGATATAAAATCAGTAAACCTAAAATCTGTATTTTCTTTTGGGGTTTGAACAATGCCCGTAACTGTAGTTCTAATGGTATCATATACCACCGTTTTTCCTAACATCAGATCATAGGATAACCCGGGGAAATATTTTTGAGCCTGATCAGAAGTAAGCACTACTTTATTGGGTTCATCCAGCGCTGTTTTTCCCGAGCCTGCCAGCCATTTATATTGAAACAGGTTGAAATAGCCCTTGCCGGTGACAATAACATCATCCTGCGACTTAAATTTAGCCTGAGTTTTATTAGCGGGTATAGTTACATCGGTGGTAAACATGATAAAAAACGGCTCTGACTCTTCCACCCCACTTACCTGCGACTTAACTGCACCCGGTATCGGTCCGCTGACACCGCCATTGTAGGCAGGCTGGCCCTCAAACGTAAAATTGGTTACTACGCGATATATCCTGTCACTGTCCTTATGGAATTTATCAAAGGTAAAGTCGTAATGTACAATGAGGTAAATTACCAGCGCTGCGCTGATACCTATGGACAGCCCGATTACATTGATGAAGGTAAACAGCTTATTACGTCCGAAACTACGGAAAGCGGTTTTAAGGTAGTTTTTTATCATGAATGAGCCTGGTTAGACACAATCAACATAAAAATTGATACCAAATTTTAATCTATTGTAAAAGAACCACTTACAATAAAAATCAATCTCAAAGTGTACGCATGCGAACAATCGGTGTTCGGTAATGATACAGTGGGGTTAGTTAATTAGAGATTAGTGGTTAGAGATTAGTTGAATTACCCTTAATACTAATCTCTAATTAACTAATCTCTAATCACTCTGAGCGAAGGCTCTTCACCGGGTTAGCCAAAGCCGCTTTGATAGATTGAAAGCTGATGGTAACAAAGGCAATGATCAACGCCATTACACCCGCTAATACAAATATCCACCAGCTGATACTGATCCGGAAAGCAAAGTCGAGCAGCCATCTGTGCATGGAGTACCACGCAATTGGCAGGGCTATTATCGCTGCAAAAAGCACCAGCATTAAAAAATCCTTTGATAATTCGACCACGATTTGCGGCACGCTCGCGCCCAGTACCTTGCGTACGCCGATCTCTTTAACACGTTGTGTTATGGTGAAGGCTGACAAACCAAATAACCCCAGGCAGGCGATAAATATCGCTATGCATGAGAATATAGTAAATAAGCTACCTTGCTGTTGCTCGCTGTTGTAAAGCTTCTGAAATTTCTCATCCAAAAAAGTATAATCAAAGGGCACATTAGGCAAGTATTTATGCCAGGTATCTTCGATAGTGGCAATAGCTGATTGAATATTGTTGCCATCAATTTTTATTGATATAGTGCCATAGTTCCAGTTATTGGGTGCCGGCAACTGAAATAAAAGCGGGATGATCTTCTGATGCAGCGACTCAAAATGAAAGTCCTTTACTACACCAATGATCTTGCCTTTTATACCACCATAGCTCATATCCTTCCCTAAAGCGTTTTGTGCATCGCCCCAGCCAAGCATTTGCACTGCCGTTTCATTGATCACATAGTTGGCCGTATCTGTTTCATACGCACGCGAGAAATTTCGCCCGGAGGCCATTTGCATGCCATAAGTAGGTATAAACCCATAATCGGTAGTAATGTATTTGAGGTCGATCTTAAGGGGCTGCATAGCGCCGCCCTGCATGATGGATGCATTCTGGTCGTCCAGTAAACGTCCCGAAGGAATACGTGATGAACGCGCAATCTCTTTTACAGCTGGGTTTTTTAATAATTCCTGTCTGAAAGATTCATATTGATGGGTAAGTGTGCTAACATAGCCCATATTAATGACATGGTCTTTATTAAATCCCAGAGACTTTTGCTGGATATATCGTAGCTGCTGAAAAACTACAGTAGTAGCTACGATCAGGATAATGGAAATCGAAAACTGCACCACCACCAATACCTTGCGGAAAGAAATACCACCGTTACCAACCTTTAAAACACCCTTCAATACCTTTACCGGTATAAATGACGACATGAAGATAGCCGGGTAAATACCACTGATCAAACCGATAACAAATGGTAGTATCAGGATAACGGATATGACCTGCCATCTTAATAAGCTTGCAAATACCAGGTTAAGCCCCGAAAGGGTATTGATAAATGGCAGCATTAACCAGGTTAAAAATATGGCAAATAATAAGGCTACCCAGGTAACCAATACGGATTCGCTTAAAAATTGTCTAATGATCTCCTTTCGTTGCGCACCGATCACTTTTCGTATGCCGATCTCCTTTGCTCTTAGTGCGGAGCGTGCGGTGGACAGGTTCATATAATTGATACAGGCGATCAGCAATATAAATAAGGCGATGATGGAAAATATATAAACACGACTTATATCCCCATTCTCTTCAATCTCATCATCCAAGTGCGATCTTAAATGAATATCGGTTAATTTTTGAACAGTTAATTTTGTAGCCTGCGAGGTTTTTATATTTGCCGGCATCCCTTGTAAATGCACATACTTATCCAAAAAGGCAGGTAATTGGGAATCCAGTTTTTCAGCAGAATATCCTTTGGGTAAAAGCAGGTAGGTGTAAAATGAATTATTCCCAAAATTGGTCTCCAGTTGTTTCTCACCATAAATGGCGGTGTCCTTTAAGGTATTGAACGACATCAATATCTCGGGGTGCATGTGCGCATTTACCGGGAATGGTTTAAAAACGCCCGTTACTTTAAACTCATGCTTGGTATTATCCAGGATTATTGTTTTGTTGATCGGGTCCTCGTCGCCAAAATATCTGCGGGCGATGCTTTCCGTCATCATCACATTGTAGGGGTCTTTTAACGCGTTGCGTTTATCGCCCTTAGTCACATCTACACTAAATACATCAAAAAAATGCTCGTCGGCAAAGTAGCCGTTCTTTTCATTAAAAAGTTTTTCCTTGTAATGCAATACGGTTGTCCCGTTAGGCAATACACGGGTCATCTTTTCGATATCCGGGAACGCGTTTTGCAGCAGCGGGCCAAAGGGCGGCGCAATGGAGCTTAAATGAAGGCTTTCAACACCTTTGGCTGCATAAAATGTGCGGGTAACGCGATAGGTCCTGTCAGCATTTGCATTATACTTGTCATAGCTCACCTCATTAATAATATAAGCCAGGATAAGCAGGCAACAGGTTAACCCGATGGTTAAGCCAAATATGTTGATGAACGAGATAAATTTGTGCCTTGCGATATTACGCCATGCACTTCTTAGATAATTTTTTATCATGGGCCTAATGATTAAAGTATGAACAATACCCGACTATATTTTATAAGACGCCTACATTTAAAAAAGGGTTACAGCGGAAATGCCTTTTGTCTTAATTATGCTTTTCAGGCTCGAATTATCCATTTGCCCTTCCTAATCTCTAATTAACTGACCTCTGATCACTCGGAACGCAGGCTCTTCACCGGGTTAGCAAGCGCTGCCTTTACAGCCTGGTAGCTAACGGTTAACAGGGCGATGGCTATGGTAATGATCCCGGCTAAAGCCATTATCCACCAGCTTAGCGGCGCACGGTATTCGTAGTGATTCAACCACTTGTTCAAAAAATAAATGGATGCCGGAACAGCGATCACGATGGCTATGGTAACCAATACCAGGAAATCTTTTGATAACAGTCCCGCCAGGTTACTTACGCTTGCACCCAATACTTTTCGTACCCCGATCTCCTTGGTGCGTTGTTCAGCAGCATAAGCTGCCAGGCCAAACAAGCCCAGGCAGGAGATAATGATCGCCAAGCCACCAAACAGATTTGCCAGCGTTGCCTGCAACTTCTCACTTTCAAATTTCTTCTCAAATTCGCTATCCACAAAATGAATGGTAGGCGGATAGGCAGGGTTAATTTCTTTCAGCGTCTTATTGATCTGATCGATATCATCAGCAATGCTTTTAGCCGGGTTGAGGCGTAAGTCTAAAGCCACCACATAGCCGCCGACAAATGAAGTCAGCATTGGCGGTATCTTCTCGTAGGGTGATCCGCGCACAAAGTCTTTATACACCCCAACTATGGTCATCGGCTTATCACCCCACTTAATTACCGTGCCAACAGGGTGTTTTAAATTCATCAGCTTGGCAGCAGTTTCATTGATCATTGCGGTGTTATTAGTAGTATCAATAGGATATTGTTTTGAAAATTCGCGGCCTTCGATCAGCTTGACCCCGGTGGCTTCAGTAAACTCATAGCCCGTATGAAAAATATCAAACAATATTTTTTGATTAGGCTGTTTACCAGGCCATTCTACTCCCCAGGTATTATTCCCGGTTTGCGTAATACTAAGTGAAACGCCGGTGGCACTGGTGATTGCACCCGAGCTTTTAAGCTCGTTAATGAAAACATCTGATTTTTTATCCAGTGTTCCTTCGATCGGTATCTCGACCAGGTTATTTTTATCGTAGCCATTGGACCTGTTTTGAATAAAGCGGATCTGGCGGTAAATACATATTGTAGCGGTGATCAGGAAAACAGCGAACGCAAACTGTACCACTACCAATATTTTACGTATAGGTAAAGCGCTTTTGCCGCCTTTGAACATCCCCTTCAAAACTTTTATAGGCTGAAATGAGGAAAGGTAAAATGCAGGATAGCTCCCTGATATCAATCCTGTCAAAACAGCTAATCCCACAACAATTGCCCATGCGTACCATTCACCGATCGGTAAAGACAGTTTAATATTTAACAGGTTATTAAAAAATGGAATACTTAGCACCAATAGGATCACCGCAACGATGGTTGATACAAAGGATAGGATAAGCGATTCAGTAATAAACTGACTGATCAGTGATTTCCGGCTCGAGCCGATCGCTTTCCTGATACCTACTTCTTTTGCCCTTTCTTCTGACCGTGCGGTTGAAAGGTTCATGAAATTCACACAGGCTATCAGAAGTATACATAAAGCCAGTATTTCAAATATGTGCATCTGGTCGATAAGCCCTCCTACTGATTTCCCGTTCTCGAATGTAGAACGAAGATGAAGATCGGAGAATGGAAAAAGGAACACCTGGTTCTTATTACCATCGCTATGCCGCGAGATCATCGTTTTCAGGTTGTTGTTGGCGCTTGTTAAATAAGAGGGATCTTTTAATTGCACCAATGTCCTGGCAAAATTGCTGCCCCAGTCGGCGTTTTTAGCCCAGGGGTTTTCATCTTCAAAAATTGTCCATGGTATTACAAATTCAAATTGAAAAGTAGAGGTAGGCAGTACATCATCAATTACCCCGCTAACCAACAATGGTAATTTATTATTCCGGGTGATGGTTTTGCCCATCGGTTCCTGGCTGCCAAAAAGTGTTTGCGCCAGTGTTTTGGTAATAATGATAGAATTAGGCTGTGTTAAGGCGTTAGCTGCGCTCCCCTCAATAAAATGATAGGAGAACATACCAAAGAAACCCGGCTCGGCAAAAAGGCCGGTTTTTTTAAAGCTGTTATTATTGTAGGTGATCAGCCCGTCAGCACTGTAACTGATAACCCTTGCCGTTTGTACTACACCCGGCACTTCGTTTTTAATAGAAGTTGACAATAACCGGGGCGTAGCGGCAAAAGTGTATATCTTACCGTCGCCGGGTTGGTTATTCTCAATAAGATAAACGTTATTCAGGTTCTTAAACTGGTGATCAAAAGATAAATGATACGAAACATATAATAACAGCAGCAAACAACTTGCTATGCCCAGGGTTAACCCACCCGCGTTTATCAATGAAAAGCCAGTATGCTTTTTAATATTTCGCCATGCTATTTTAATATAGTTCCGTATCATATTTGGTTTATGGTTCATTAGTTTAGCCCCCTCTAAATCTCCCCCTGTAGGGGAGACTTTTTATTTTTCCTTTCTAAAGCCCTCCCTCCAGGGGAGGGTTGGGAGGGGCTTATTCACCGCTCACTTAGTTCAACGTCAAATTAACCCTGCCGCCGCCGTTTACATCCACCGGTACACCGCCGCCGTTTAGTTTGCCTTCTACTTTGTCTTTATCTTTGGTGCCGCTAAAATTATCACCCAGTTCTGCAGTTACCTTATTGCCGTGCAGGTTCAGGTCGGCCCCTTGTTTTGATGGCAATTGCAGATCAACATGACCGCTGCTTACATCAATTTTCACATATTTACCAAGCTCTGTCATTTGAACATGCAGACTGCCACCACTGGTGTAGGTATCCAGGCTGCAATAAAGGTTTGTCAGGTTAACACTTCCGCCACTGGTACCTGCGTGCATCTCACCTTTGATATTGCTGGCCTGTACGCTGCCGCCGCTGGTAGTAGCATCAATTTTCCCGTTTAATTGATCCAGATGCAATGAACCGCCTGATGTTTCCAGCCTGATTGTTCCCGAGCAATTATCAGCATGTACACTTCCGCCGCTGGTTTCGAGGTCAATATTCTCACTTGAGTTAGAAACGGTAATACTGCCTCCTGAGGTCCTGCCATGTATATTGCCCGATAGCTTATCAATGTGCAAGCTACCACCGCTGGTGCTGAATTTTTCTTCACCTTTTAAATTGTCTAAATGAATGCTTCCGCCGCTGGTTTCCAGGTTGGTAGCTACATTTTCGGGGACATAAACTTTAAACGCTATGTTTAATGATTTGCGCCAATCCCAGTCGCCACCGTTGTGCTTATTTTTTGCCACGGCATGTACCTCATTATTGCTTACGGATACATCCAGCGAATAATCATCTTCCAAACGTTTTTTTATTTCGTCGTTTGATGGAACGATACCATTGTTGCCTGTAATGTAAACTTCTACACGTGCTGTTTCGCCCGATGCGCCGCTCACCGTAATACTACCGCCCGAAGTGCTTACAAATACTTTCTTTACCGCATCGCCCGATAGTGATTTAGTCAGATAAGGGGTTTTGTTATCCTGCGCCAATGAAACTACGCCCTGGCAGGCAAGGAAAAATAATATAATATAGGCTTTCATGATCTTTCTTGTTTAGTTGTTGTTAATTAAATTTTACGTTGATATTTCCGCTTGATGCATCGGCAGTTACAGGTGCACCACCGCCATTAACAGTTCCTTTTACATGATCCTTGTCCCAATCCCCACTAAAACCGTTAAATTGGCTTTGGTTCACTTTGTCGCCTTTTAAATCAAGATCAAGTCCTTGTTTTTCAGGTAATTCAATATTAATATTCCCGGCGCTGGAAGCCAGCTTCAAATATTTACCTACCTGTTTCATTTGTGCATTTAAGCTGCCTGCGCTGGTTGAAGCTGATAGGCTGCAATCCATTTCCTTCAGGTCGATACCACCGCCCGATGTACCAGTAATTAATTCTCCTTCAATATTATCGCCTTCAACTCCACCGCCGCTGGTGAAAGCGTGAATAGTTCCTTTTAAATGTTCCAATTTTAATCCGCCGCCTGAAGTCCGCAGCTTGATATCGCCATCGCAATTTTTAGCTACAATGCCCCCACCACTGGTTGACAGGTCTATTGTTTCGCTTGAATTTGAAACCAATATGCCGCCACCGGATGTTACGCCATGGATCTTCCCACTTAGCTTGTTAATGGTCAACCCACCACCACTGGTTTTAAATTCTTCGTTCCCGCTTAAATCATCAAGGCTTATACCGCCGCCGCTTGTGGTCAGCTCTGTATTTGACTGTTGCGGAACATAGATTTTAAAGGATATGCTCAACCCTTTTTTCCAGTCCCAATCACCGCCATCGTGCTTGTTTTTTGCAACAGCGCGCACTTCGTGACCGGTTACAGAAATATCGAGGTCATAATATTCATCCAAACGTTTTTTGATCTCTTCTTTTGAGAGTTCCTTGTCATTATTCCCCTTTATATAAACTTCTACCCGCGGGGCCTCGCCGCTCTTGCCGCTAACTGCAATCCCCCCGGCTGATGTAGTTACCACCACACTGTTAATGGCGTCATTTGCCAATGATTTGGTGAGGTATGGCGTTTTGTTGTCGTTATCTTGTGCCAACGCGATAACGCTCTGGCATACAACAATAAATAAGGTTAAATAAGTTTTCATAATTTTTGATTTGTTTGTCTAATAGACCTGCATTTCAATAGATACGTTGCACCGAAATTGAAATTTATTATTGGTTCATTTGTTCACTGGTTCATTAGTATCTATTCAATACTGACTATTCACTACTCACTAATCTATTCGCTCCTTAAGCCCTCTTCGAGAGCCATGCTCCTACGCTGAAGCTTCGGCGCAAGCGTAAGCTCATTCCGAGCGAAGGCTCTTCACAGGATTTGCCAGAGCTGCCTTGATGGATTGGAAACTTATGGTAATAAAGGCGATCAGGATAGCCATCACACCTGCCGAGGCAAATACCCACCAGCCAATGCTGGTGTGGTAGGCAAAGGCCTGTAACCATTTATACATCAGGTACCAGGCAACCGGCGAAGCGATAATGATGGCAATGAGCACCAATTTGATAAAATCCTTTGCCAGCAGGCCAATGATGCGGCTTACGCTTGCACCCAATACCTTGCGCACACCAATTTCGCGGGTACGTACCTGCGCCGTGTAGGCCGCCAACCCTAATAAGCCAAGGCATGAAATTAAAATAGCAATGGAAGCAAAATACGTAAATAAGATCCCCTCCTGCTGCTCGCCTTTGTATAAATTGTTAAATATATCATCCAAAAAAGCATAGCTAAATGGATATTGACCATTATATTGCTTGTAATAGGTTTCTGCCGCATGGATGGCTTTGGGTGCGTCCCGGCCTGTTGTTTTTATATACATGGCGAAGAGATTATTAGGCTGGTAGAAAAAAACCGCCGGGGCTATTTTTTCTTTCATGGTAGCAAAATGGAAGTCTTTTACCACGCCAATAATGGTTCCCTTTGTTTTCCACATCCTGAATCTCCGGCCTATCGGATCTTTATATCCCAACTCTTTTATGGCCGCCTCATTTAATATCAGGTGACTTGTATCATTTACAGCTCCGGTAAAATTGCTCCCTTTCACTAATTTCATCTTAAAGAAGGGTATAAAATCCTTGTCGGTACCAATAGGGTGCACAATAAGGGTTTGACCGGCTGCTTTACCATCCCAATCATTATCACCAGATATGCTGCCGATATGTACAATGTTCCCACTTGAACGGGTTACACCTAATATCCCAGGCTGCTTTAATAATTCAGCCTTTATAGCGTCATAATGTTTGGTCATATCCCGCATATAAAAAGCGAATACGTGGGCCTTATCATAACCGAGATCCTTTGAACGGATGTAGTTTAACTGGATAGTAATGATCATGGTACCGATGATCAATATCACCGAAAATGCAAACTGCGTAACTACTAATATTTTACGAAATAGTACATCGCCGATACCGGCAGAAATTTTGCCTTTCAAAGCCTTAAGCGGTTCAAATGAAGAGAGTAGTAATGCCGGGTAAATACTGGAGGCTGCCAGCGTACCTATTATTGTTAGGACGATGACCATCCAGATATGATAGTCTGCAATATTAAAGGTCAATTGTTTGCCGGATAGCTGGTTAAACACCGGCATCAAAAGATAAATAACCCCTATGGCCAGGATCGTCGCCAGGCAAAACAACAAAGCTGTTTCTACGATAAACTGCATAAACAATTGCGTTTTACCTGCCCCCACTATTTTTCGCATACTTATTTCCTTCGACCGAAGCATGGAGCGCGCGGTGGACAGGTTGACATAATTTATGCAGGCGATAACCAATATCAATATGGCTATCACAATAAATATCCTCACCGTTTCAATGCCCTTATTGGTCAAATCGGCATTGTATAAATGCAGTTTTGATACCGGCAGTAATAAATAGTCGGCGTCCGTATCCTCGGCCCTGTGGCTAAGGTGTATTTTT
>Ga0206812_1145_pt1 | contig 13061 bp, 9 predicted proteins | sample Alteio_BWOrgCont_54_FD_152912 | JGI IMG/M metagenome (GOLD analysis project Ga0206812, IMG submission 152912) | Enriched cells from forest soil in Barre Woods Harvard Forest LTER site, Petersham, Massachusetts, United States -... | ecosystem: Environmental > Terrestrial > Soil > Temperate forest > O... | reverse complement strand
GAATGGCGGCGGATGGCTGGGCTTTCATTTTTCGGCTTTTGCTTTAACTCCATCCGATTTCCCGGCGAATTGGAATTGGTACCATAATATATTTTTAGGTTCGGGGCAATACGTAAGCAATACCTGGCACCCCACACCTGCTATTTTACGGGTTGAGGATCACCAGCACCCGGTTACCAGGGGCTTGCCCGAAACTATTAAAACTGCCCCAAGTGAATGGTACCGCTGGGAAAAAGACCTCAGGAAAAAACCCGGATATTAAGATATTGTTGTCTGTTGATTCCTCCAGTTTTCCGTTAGGTAACGGGGCCAAGCAATCAGAAATATGGCATAGCGGCTATTACCCGATTGTGTGGACCAATAAAAATTTCAAAATGGTTTATTTCAATATGGGGCATAATGATATGGATTATGATCATAAAACCAATGCCACACTGTCACATACTTTTGATAGCCCAATGGAGGCTAAAATGATATTAAATGCCCTGATTTGGGTGGGTACGGGTAAAAAGGTGGACTAATTGTTAATGAAACATTTTTTTTACAATCGATAGGTTGATTTCTGAAAATCAAGCCATAACTTGCTTTCTCTTTGTTAAACCAAACACATTTACCAACTATGAAAGACCAACATATTTCCCGTCGCCGGTTTATTGGCAGTACCGCATTGGCCGCTGCCGGTATAGCTTTAGCCTCAAGATCAGTTTTTGCTGCTACCTCGCTTTTTCAGTCCAAACCTGATTCCATTATCAATGGGGTGCAGATAGGCGTTATTACCTATTCGTTCAGAAGTATGCCAAGCACTGCCGAAAATTTGCTGCAATACTGCCTGCAATGCAATATAAATGCTATTGAACTGATGGGTGACGCTGCCGAAGCTTTTGCAGGTGTACCAAAACGCGAAAGCGGCGAGGATGGCCCAACTCATTATAAAAAAGTAGCCGACTGGCGGGCAAGTGTAAGCATGGATAAGTTCAAAGAACTGCATAAGCTATTTAAGGATGCCGGTATTAAAATATATGCCTGGAAACCTAATGCGCTCGGAGAAAAAAACACCGATGCCGAGATTGATTACGCCTTTAATGCAGGTAAAGCGCTTGGCGTTACCCATGTTACTGTAGAGTTGCCAACCAATGACGCTCAAACCCAGCGCCTGGGTGATTTTGCAACCAAGCATAAGCTATATGTGGGATATCATGCGCACACCCAGGCTACGCCAACCTTATGGGATACTGCGCTTAGCCAGTCAAAATACAATGCAATTAACCTGGATATCGGCCATTATACAGCCGGAACCAGCAGCAGCCCGGTTCCGTTCATCCTTAAAAATCACGACCGGATCATGAGCATACACCTTAAAGACCGTAAATATCACGACGGGCCAAATATGCCATGGGGTGAGGGTGATACACCTATAGCCGAAGTACTTCAGTTAGTAAAAACCAATAAATATAAATTCCCGGCAACTATCGAACAGGAGTACAAGATACCTGATGGTTCGGATGCTGTAAAAGAAGTGATCAAGTGCAGGGAGTTTGCTGCGAAGGCGCTTGCTTAAGCAGTTTGCGGTGTGCAGTTGGCAGTTTGCAATGATCAGATAAATATGCTGCCGACTGCCCACTCGCAACTGCCAACTGACCTCATTGTGTAACAAAAACGCAATGAACTATTTATTCTGTAAAAATTTTATACATTAGTCGTTACAAACCACTTATTGATTCTTTTATCATGGCTACAAATACTTATGACGCGATAGTGATCGGCTCCGGCATATCGGGCGGATGGGCTGCTAAAGAGCTAACTGAAAAGGGCTTAAAAACCATTATGCTGGAACGTGGCCGCGATATTGTACACATTAAGGATTATGTGAGTGCCAATAAAGCCCCCTGGGAATTTCCGCACAGGGGCGGGCGCACACAACAAATGATAAAGGATTACCCGGTGCTTAAACGCGACTATCCACTTGCCGAAACCAACCTGGATTATTGGGTTAACGAAAAAGAAAGCCCATATATTGAAACAAATCGTTTCGATTGGTTCAGGGGATACCAGGTAGGCGGCCGCTCGTTGATGTGGGGCAGGCAAAGCTATCGCTGGGCCGAGATGGATTTTGAAGCTAATGCCAAAGACGGTATTGCTGTCGACTGGCCTATCCGCTATAAAGACCTGGAATATTGGTATGGTTATGCTGAAAGGTTTGCAGGGATATCGGGTAATAAAGATGGTCTTTCTATTCTTCCCGACGGTGATTTTATGCCGCCGATGGAAATGAACTGCGTGGAAAAGGATGTATCTAAAAGATTTAATGATCATTATAAAGGGTTAAGAAATATGGTGATCGGTCGTACGGCCAATATTACAGTGCCGCATATCGGTCGCACCAATTGCCAGTATCGTAATAAATGTGCTTTGGGATGCCCGTTCGGTGCTTATTTCAGTACGCAATCGGCCACTTTACCAGCGGCTGTAGCTACCGGAAATCTGACCGTTAGGCCATGGTCTATCGTAACTAAAATATTATATGATAAGGACACCAAAAAGGCCAAAGGGGTAGAGGTACTGGATGCAGAAACCAACAAAACCTACGAGTTTTATGCTAAGGTGATCTTCGTTAACGCATCTACCATTAATTCAGCCTGGATATTGATGAACTCGGCTACGGATATCTGGCCTGATGGTTTGGGCAGCAGCAGCGGCGAACTGGGTCACAACCTGATGGATCATCATTTGGGAGTGGGGGCAAGCGGCCACATGGAAGGGTATGAGGACAAGTATTATTTCGGCCGCAGGGCCAATGGTATTTATATACCACGCTACCGCAACCTCAATGGCGAGAAACGCGATTATATCCGCGGATTTGGCTACCAGGGTCGTGCATCAAGAGAAGCATGGAGCAGGAACATCCCTGAATTAAGCATTGGCGCTGATCTGAAGGATGCGCTGAGCGAGCCGGGAGAATGGACGATGAACATCGGCGGATTTGGTGAAACACTGCCATATCATGAAAATAAGGTCACTCTATCTAAGGATAAAAAAGATAAATGGGGACTGCCCGTACCGGTCATTGATGCCGTTATCCGTGATAACGAAAATAAAATGCGCATCGATATGATGAACGATGCCAAGGAAATGCTGGAAGCTGCCGGGGTTACCAAAGTAAGAACCCACACCATGGAAGGCGTATTAGGTCGCGGCATACACGAAATGGGCACCGCCCGTATGGGTCGCGATCCTAAAACATCCGTACTGAACGAATGGAATCAAGTTTGGGACGCCAAAAATGTGTTTGTGACCGATGGTTCCGCCATGGTATCAACAGCCTGCCAGAATCCATCCCTAACCTATATGGCCATGACGGCCCGCGCCGCAGATTATGCAGTAAAGGAATTGAAAAAGGGCAATTTGGCTTAGTGATTAGAGATTAGTTAATTGGAGATTAGGGCACAATTCAAATTATCGCACCAGCACGAAACGTTCCTATGGAACGTAAAAAAATTCTTATATAATTTCCACCAACCAATCGTCCCGAGGGGGCGAATTTTACGCTATTACCGTCCCGTCGGGACGATTGGTTGGTAGCAGAAAAAAGATAATGAAAAAGCGTTCCATAGGAACGCCTGGTGAAAATGCGACAATTTGAATTGCATCCGGGATTAGTTTATTCTTATTAAATATTTTAAATTTAAGCCTTTACAGATCAATCCTGTGAGGGCTTTTATATTACCTTAATACTTATGAAAAAGATAAAGCTGATATTCCTGTGTTTATGTTTCCCTATGTTCTTGTTTGCGCAATCGGTTAAAATTGTCACCAATCATGTGGGTTACGAATTTGATGGGGCCAAAAAAGCCATTATTGTAGCGGACGGTAAACCTGCCATTGCCTCATTTGAATTGATCGATACCAAAGATGGTAAACAGGTGTATAGTGGTCAGCCGGTGTTTAGCGGAACAGTAGATAAATGGAAAAACTGGCAGTTCTGGACAATGGATTTTAGCTCAGTTACCGCGCCGGGCACTTATAAATTACAGGTTAAAACAGCAAACGGAACTGTTTCATCATATCCTTTCGTTATTGGTAAAAATGTGCTTGAAAAAGCCACTTTATCCGATGTGATCTATTATTTTAAGGGACAGAGAAGCTCGGGTTTGCTGGATAAGGCCGACCGCCATTCGCATCTGCAGGGTAAAAAGGATACCATCGATGCGCACGGCGGCTGGTATGATGCTACCGGCGACTATGGAAAGCACCTTTCACATCTTTCCTTTTCATCTTATTTCAACCCGCAACAGATAGCTTTCACTGATTGGAGTTTATTTAAAACCTTTGAACTGCTGAGTAAAAGAACGGGGACAGATTTTCGGCAATTTAACAGGCGTTTACTGGACGAAGCCATGTATGGTGCCGACTATCTAACACGTATGCAGGCGAAAGATGGCTCCTTTTATCGCTCGGTAGGCGCACCAGGGCCGGGTAAACTTCCGCAGGACAGGGCGATAGGCCCCGAGGGTAAAAGCTACCGCATTAAGGCATCTAAAAATGATGATCCCTTTAAAAGTGCTACCAGTGAAAATAATTGGCGTAGTTATCAATGCAGCTACCGGTCGGGCGGGGGAATGGCGATTGCCGCACTGGCAATAGCATCAACCTATAAAACCTCTGGCGACTACAACAACGCCGACTACCTGCAGGCTGCCGAAAACGCCTTTGATTTCCTGGAGAAAAACAATGCAGCCATGACCAATGACGGCAAGGAGAATATATTGGATGATTATTGCGCCTTAAGCGCCGCGACAGAGTTATACAAGGCCACACAAAATACAAAGTATAAGGATGCAGCTGAAAAAAGAGCCAGTCAGTTAATGAAGAGGCTGTCCTCCTGGAAAAATTATAAAGATTACTGGCGCGCTGATGATAAGGATCGTCCGTTCTTTCATCCCTCGGACGCAGGATTGCCCGTAACGAGCCTCGTTTATTATTATCCCTACGCCGAACCGGCTACACAGGCGCTTATCAAAAAAGCTGTCAAACAATCTATGCTTTATGAATTGGCTATCACAAGCGAGGTGAACAACCCCTTTGGCTATAGCAGGCAATTGACACAAGATACTCTGGGCAACAGGCACAGCGCCTTTTTCTTCCCGCATGGCAGTGATGCATCACCCTGGTGGCAGGGCGAAAATGCAAGGCTGGCCTCCATGGCCGCTGCTGCAAGGCTTGCAGCAAATCTTTTTGCTGATGACCAACCTTTTCATGACCATCTTGAAAGCTTCGCCGCAGACCAGTTAAACTGGATATTGGGATTAAACCCCTATGATGCCTGTATGCTGCAGGGTACCGGGCACAATAACCCAGCCTACGGTTTTTTCGGCACGTTTGAATATACCAATGCACCGGGAGGGATAGTAAATGGCATCACATCAGGTTTAAATAATGAGAATGACATTGATTTCAACCTCTCATACGCCGCAACCGGCAAGGATTACGACTGGCGCTGGGCCGAACAATGGCTGCCGCATGCATCCTGTTATATGCTGGCTGTGGCAGTACATTGATCCCGGGTCAACCCCATTTTTAACTATCGTTGCCTCCGCAACGGCTGAACTGCCCTGCTTTTATTTGCCGCATATAGCGCTCCCAAAAACGCTTTTAATAAATAAATCTTCAATTAATAAATCTGTACGCGTTTGTCTTGCGTAGTTTCTAAAAACAGATAGATCACTTATTAAAAACTTACACACATGAAAAAGACAAAACTTATTATTGCCGCAGTTGCCGTAGCCCTCACACTGGGCGGTGGTATCCTGCTGGCATCAGATCATGCGGATGCCCCTAATGTAAAGGGCAAAAGCACCGACATCACCGACTTGTATGTATTCCAGGGAGCGAATACCAACAACCTCGTTTTTGTTGGAAACGTACAGGGTTTGATGAGCCCGACTACAACTCAAACTGCATCGTTTGACGAAAACACGGAGATTGAATTTAAGATCGACAACACTGGAGACAATGTTGAAGACCTAGTGATCCAATGTGTTTACAAAGGCGGCAAAATGTATATCTATGGTCCTGTAAAACCAGCGCAAACAGGTTTAACAAGTACAATAGTGGGTACTGCTGCGGTAGTTGTTCCGGTTACACCTTATGGTTCTGCACCAATTATTGCCACATCTAAAAGCGGCATCATGGCATTTGCAGGTCCAAGAGATGATCCATTCTTTTTTGACCTTGATCAATTCCACAAAATCACCGGCGGAACTGCTACCGGCTTTAACAATCCCGGAACCGACACTTTTGCAGGTACTAATGTACTGAGTGTTGTGGTAGAAGTGCCAAAGACTTTATTGAACAGTACTGGTAAATTAGGCGTTTGGTTAAGAACTGCACAAAATCATTAATTCACAAAAAAACAAATTACGATCATGAAAAAGAATATAATATATAGCATAATTGGGCTTTGTGCATTAACTTTTACGTTAAGCGCATGTCATAAAGATAAAAACGTTACCCCGGCTGACCCCAACACAGGCGAGGTATTCGCTGTTGTTGGCGACCAGGTAGGGCGTCCGGGTATTGCCACTGTTTTTGTAGCAGCGGCTGATAGAGATAATTTTAACGCGACCATACCCTCTGTAATGGGTGCCGCCTACCAGGCAAAATTCCAGACCCAGTTGCAGGCTTATAACGGAGGTGCTTATACCACCAACCTTTTAGGATTATCTGCTGCCGCGTTTACCGGTGTTTTAGCCACTGACGTGCTGAATGTTTCTACAACAGGTAAAACCACCTACTACGATGGTACAAATGTACTTACAGGCAGGCAATTATCTGATGATGTGATTGATGTAAGCTTAATATTGGTATTTGGCGGCCCAACCGCTACAGCAAATCCAGGCTTAACATCAGATCACGTTGATCATAATGATAAACCATTTTTAACATCATTCCCTTACGAGGCTGCGCCCTGGTAATATTTTGATAGTGTTAAGTTGATTGGAACAAAGCCGGATAATTTCCGGCTTTGTTTTTATAACAGATATTCGTTGATATAACTAATTGCCTTTATTTGACCCTTAATATTTCCATGGAACACCCCGCCAACAGCTCATATCTTCATTACTGCCGCATTACCGGTATATCCATATTGCTTCTGCTTATTAGCCAGCCGCTTTGGGCACATGTAGTAGTAGGAGAGCTGGAGAAAATGTCAAAGACCGATGCCGCCTTTGTTTACCTGAAACTTGGCTATACCCATATCCTTCCCCTGGGTTTTGATCACATATTATTTATACTCAGCTTATTCTTATTAAGCCCCAAGCTAAAACCTGTCTTATGGCAGGCTACAGCTTTTACTATAGCACATTCAGTTACCCTCGGGCTTGCCATGTATCATGTAATTACGCCACCTGCAAAGATAGTGGAGCCAGTTATTGCACTGTCTATTATGTACGTGGCATTAGAGAACATCATCTCGCCAAAACTAAAGACCTCCCGTATCGGTGTGGTTTTCTTATTCGGATTGGTGCATGGGATGGGCTTTGCAGGCGCATTAGGGCACTTAGGCTTACCGCAGAACTCTTACTTGACTTGCCTGGTTATGTTTAACCTTGGGGTTGAGTTGGGGCAATTAACCGTCATATTAACCGCCTATTTCTTATTGGCCAGGTGGTTTGGCGATAAGCCTTATTACCGTAAATATATTGTGATCCCCTTATCTGTAATCATTGCAGCAATCGCCTGCTACTGGACCATACAAAGGCTATTCTTCTAAGTTAGCCTGTAATTCCTTATTCATATCAGGGCTAAGGTCATATTGATTTTTCTCGGCAGCTTTAAAAAACTCGCTTGCATTATATCCTTTACCCAGTCCTTTCATCATCACCCCCATATAATAAAGTTCAAGCCCTTCCAATGGCTGGCCTGATACATGCTGCTGGAATACTTTATAAGCCTCGTCGTGCTTATTATTCATGTAAAGGGTATAGGCATACCAGGCATAAGTTTGCGGTGTGGTACGGTTGCTTAGTTCGCCTTTTGCAAGTTCTTCGGCTTTCGCACGCTGATTTAATATTCCCGTAAGGATTTCAATTACATATTTATTATACATGTGCCCATATAGAGTATCTGTTGATTTGGTTACAAATTCTTCGGCATATTTTTTCTCAAGCGCTTTATCGCCACGTCCCTGTGCCATTTGATAGAGCTTGAAGATAGGGTCGGGCAGTTTGTTTTTTGTTTGGACGAATTTAAATATCTTCTCCGCCAGCGTATCATTTTTATCATGCACCAGCGCTATCCAGCCCAGACCCATTATGCTATGAAAATCAACACTGTTTAAGCGGATACATTCCTTATAAAGATCAGCTGCTTTTTGCAGGTCACCGGCATGTATATACAGGTCGGCTGCATTCGATAAGGCTACACCACGCAAATAAGGTACAGCCTTTTCCATATTGGCTGCTATTAACATACCACTAATAGCACTATCGATATTGGCGTTAAAGTGATCAAATTTTGACCTCCTGAAATAGTAACTGTAATCTTTATCCGTACTCATTTTCTTTAAGTAAAAGGCAGCTTCTGTATATCTCCCCAATTCAAAATTCACATCAAACGAAAGTGTCATATTACTAAAATCATCAATACCTATCTTTTTTGCCTTTTGCAGTAAAGTATCCGCCTGTATAAAATGATGCTGCAACATGGCAGATGATGTTAAAGAAATAAAAGGCGATGGCAAGGTTTCGTTATAGGTTTTATTAACACTTCTGTAAATAGCTTCGGCTTGTTTAACATCATTTATATCCCCAAACTGGTGAAAGCGGGTAATGAGTGTAGATGCATATTTTGATTCGTTAACCTGCCGCGGTTGTTTTGGGTTGATCCTGTTCTTCCAGAATTGCATATCCGTTTCATTGTCTTTAACCTGCCGTGGGTAGGTATAATGCTCAATTAAACTATCAACATAAGCGTTAGCAACAATTTGTGATTTATGTTTTGTACAGGAAGTAAAAAATAACGCCAGGCAAAGCGTGGCCAGGAAATATTTCATAATAATGGGTCTTTGAAAGCAATTACGTAAATATGGACTTGACGGTTTGAGTCCTTCCGACATATTAAACCTAAAGAGTATAGCCTTAATAAATCCCCATCGCGATAAACTACGTAGTTGAGTTAATTAACAAGTTTTTGACCCCGCTTATCGTGAAAAATTTACTGCTGCTTATTTGTGCCCTGTTTATGGTTAATACACTGTTTGCCAAACCCAAAGATATCACAGGCAAAGTAATTGATAGTGCAACCAACACGCCTGTAAGCGGGGCTACAATTATATTATCGCCCGGCAATAAAATTATTGTAACTGATGAGATCGGCAGGTTTACTTTTAAAAACAGCCTTTCTGCCATTGATAGTATAACTATTACAGCCGTTGGTTATGCACGGCGCAAATTGGGCATCGCTGATTTTAAAGAAGAACAAACTATTGCCATTTGCCGCCATCAAACCCAATTAGCTGATGTAGTGATCAGGGCAGATGCCGGAAATCCATATAAGGCTATCAGCGAAACAGATATTAGGATGCGCGGCGTATCCAATTCGCAGGAGGTATTGCGTATTGTTCCGGGCCTGTTTATAGGGCAACACCAGGGCGGGGGCAAAGCCGAACAGATCTTTTTAAGAGGGTTTGATGCTGATCATGGAACCGATATTGCGCTCTTTGCCGATGGGATGCCGATCAATATGGTTTCTCACGCTCATGGGCAAGGCTATGCCGACAGTCATTTTATTATCCCCGAAACAATAGAAAGCACCACCTTTAAAAAAGGACCGTATGATGCGGAGAAAGGCGACCTGGTTACTTCGGGATTTGTTGATTTCCATACAGCAGATGCCATCAGCAATAATACAGTAAGGCTCGAAGCAGGGCAATTTAATACTTTCAGGGCTTTGGCAATGGTTAATTTGCTGGATGATAAGGCTAAAGCGAAAGGTCAATCCTGGTATGCCGCTACAGAATACAGGTATAGCGACAGTTATTTTGATAACCCGCAGCATTTTAAGCGCTTCAACTTTTTTACTAAATATAAAGGCAAATTATCCGAACATAATACACTTACCTTATCAGGGTCGACCCTGTACAGTACCTGGTTTGCATCGGGCCAGATACCCGACCAGGCTATTGATAAGGGAGTGGTTGGTTTTTATGGCGCGCTTGATCCAAATGAGGGCGGGGTAACTTCGCGTACCAATGTAAACGCCCAGTTATTAACTACGGTGGGCGATAATGATATCATCAAAAACCAGCTATATTACAGCAGGTATAAATTTGATCTGCATACCAACTTTACCTTCTTTTTGGTGGATACCGTTAACGGGGATGAGATAAGGCAAAAAGAAGCGAGAAACTTGTATGGTTATAACGGCAGTTATATCCACGAAAGCTATTGGGGTAATACAAAAGTAACTACTGATATTGGCATAAACGCCCGTTTGGATGTAACCGATAGTACGGAACTGTCGCATACAGTAGATAGGTACACGCTCTTAAACCGCATAAAGCTGGGCGATATTAAAGAATTTAGCGCAGGAGCTTACATCAGTGAAACATTTCGTTTTAACGAGAAACTCAGCATCAATGCCGGCCTGCGTTTCGATCAGTTCCTATACCAGTATAACAACCTGTTTGCTGGGGATACCACCTTGCACGGTGTGGGCATATATAAAGCGCACAATAATACCATCAGCCCCAAATTGAATTTTTATTACCAGGCTAATGACAAAACAGAGATATACCTTTCAACAGGAAAAGGATTCCACTCAAACGATACAAGGGTAGTGGTTGCCGTTAATGGTGTACAAACATTGCCTTCTGCCTATGGCGCCGATTTGGGCATTGTATTTAAGCCAGCCAGTAATTTATTGATCAACGCGGCAGTTTGGTATATCTATCTGCAAAAAGAATATGTTTATGGAGGCGATGGGGGTACAGTTGATTTCAGCGGCCGTACCCAGCGGTTTGGCTTTGATTTTTCTGCACGTTACGAACCTGTAAAAGCTATCTTTTTCGACCTTGACATAAATTATGCGCATGGCCGTTCGCTTGATGAACCAACAGGGCAAAACTTCATACCGTTAGCCCCTGTTTTCAGTAGCACTGCCGGAATAAGTTATATTCACAAAAGCGGGCTAAATGGCAGCTTGCGGTACCGTTACTTATCTGATCGGCCTGCCAATGCTGATAATACTTTAATTGCCCAGGGTTATTTTGTAAACGACCTGGTGCTTAATTATACCCAACCTAAATACGAGATCGGCTTAACCATTAACAACCTGTTTAATGTTAAATGGAAAGAAACCCAGTTTGATACCATTACCCGTTTACAGCACGAAGCCACACCGGTTGACGGAATTGCTTTTACCCCAGGTACTAAATTTGACGCCCTGTTGCATATAAGTTACTTTTTCAAATAGCTGCTGAACTTTAATAAAGACTCAAGGCCCATTATAAGTTCAACTGATTCAGGATATATTCAAACACGAACGTCCAGTTATTAATGGCCTGTTGTGTGCTTTGCCCACTGCCGTGGCCGCTATCATAATCCATGTGCAGGATAATGGGGCTAACCTGGCCGGGGTTGTTTTGCAGGGCAGCTACAAATTTTTTGGCGTTCATAGGGTCAACCCTGGTATCATTAGCACCGGCTGTTATCAGCATAGGAGGGATGTTTACCCCTTCGCGGATGTTTTGATAAGGCGAATAACGCAGTAACCATCCAAATGCGTCAGCATCATCTGATGAGCCATACTCCGGTATCCAATACCGTGCGATCAGGAATTTATGATAACGCAGCATATCCAGCAACGGCACTTCGCAAACAATGGCTTTAAACAGATCCGGCCTTTGCGTGGCCGCCGCACCCATCAACAAACCGCCATTACTACCGCCTAATGCTACAATACGTCCGGCACTGGTATATTTCTCTTTCATCAGCCACTCGGCACAGGCATAAAAATCATCAAAACAGTTTTGTTTTTTGGCTAACATACCATCCAGGTGCCATTTTTCGCCATATTCATCACCACCCCTGATGCCTGGCTCCACTACAATACCGCCTTTTTCAATAAATGGAGCATAAAAGCCAAAGTAGCCCGGTTTGATGCCGCTCTGGAAACCACCATAAGCAGTCAGTAATACAGGATTGGTACCATCCAGTTTTATATCATTGCGGTGTACCATAAATACAGGTACACGGGTGCCATCTTTTGAGTTGTAAAATTTTATTTCGCCTACCATGTTACTCATATCAACCGGTAGGTGTCTTTGATAAAATAGTCTCCATTTAAAATTGGATGGCGAGGCCACATAAGTTTTAGGTGTTGATGTAAAAGTAACCAGCGAAATATATACAGAATCAAGGTCGCGGTCATAAGAGATACCACCTATACTGCCGCTTTCCGGCAGCGGCATGGGACGTAATTTCTTACCATTCAGATCATAAATGGTCAAACGGCTTTGAACGTCCTTTTTATCCTGGATGATGATATATTTTTTGGTAACCACATAATCTTCCATCACGGTTTCAGCCTCGGGTATCAGCGTTTTCCAGTTTTTATAATCAGGGTTAGCTTTATCTGCCACCATTAACTTACTGTTGGGAGCGTTATCATTGGTTTTTATATACAGCCTGTTACCAATGGCATCGGGATAAGCAGCAAACTTTTTGCTCTCATAGATCAATTTGCCCTCAGCCAGACTTCCAGTAGGCCGTATTTTAACGTTGTTCGTATAAAAATCACCTTCCCCATAAAAGCTCACATCGCTGTAGCGGTTATCGTACACATAAAAGGAGTTTTTTGCATCTGCGGTTGTACCAACAAATACGGCTTTCTCAATCGGGTCGCCGATTTTTAACAGGTAGGTCTTTAGTGGCCGTTGTTTGTCTACATCTTCCTGGCTGCGCAGGGTGATATAAGCGTGCTGCTGATCTTTTGTCCATTGAAAACCTGCCGTATTGGTAATGGGTGCATACAGTTGTTTACCGGTACGGGTATCAATAATA
>Ga0206812_1088_pt1 | contig 13065 bp, 10 predicted proteins | sample Alteio_BWOrgCont_54_FD_152912 | JGI IMG/M metagenome (GOLD analysis project Ga0206812, IMG submission 152912) | Enriched cells from forest soil in Barre Woods Harvard Forest LTER site, Petersham, Massachusetts, United States -... | ecosystem: Environmental > Terrestrial > Soil > Temperate forest >... | reverse complement strand
GGCGATCCAGTTCCAAAGCGCCTGCTCATCGCTCACGACGCGAACGTGCCGCGCGAGGCGCAGCCAGGCGGCCTGGGCAATCTCCCGGGCGAACGGTTCATCACCGGCCGCGAGCGCGAAGCAGTAGCGGCTGATGCGCCCGCTCCATGCGCCGTGCAACCACGCGAACGCCGCCTCGTCGCCACGCCGCAGCGCCGCCGTCAGCCGCGGCACGTCGCCAAAGGCGAACGCTTCCGGCGGCGGAGAAGCCTCGCGCTGGGCTTGCTCCGCAGGATCCATGGGAAGCTGGAACGGAGTCGTCTGGAAGGAGGCTTGAGGTTGGCTGGACACGGCGGGGGCGGCCTCTCGTGCGGCTATGGCTCGGGCGGGTTCGGCGCCAGGCCTTCGTTGCTTTTCCTCAAGGCGTTGACGAGCTGCTCGATAATCTCATGCCCCCGGGCCGAGGACCTGGCGACCAGCACCCGCGATTTCGCGTGAAAGTAAAGTTGCGGGGCCGCCCTTTTTGCGAGTCCGGCAAGGTCGAGGGCTTGGGTGACAAGCTTTGTGAAATCATCCTCCTTCACGTCCTGGTCGTTGCCACTGAAGATGGAGCCGATGGCGTAGATGCGCACAATCTGGACATCGTCTTGATCCGGTGAGGCCGCTGGTGAGGGATGGCTGGCGGGATCACCCGCCTTCCCTTGCGGCAGGATCACCCCATCGATGGCATTGACTACCGGGTTGACGTCGGAGCGGTTGAAGCTTGTCACGAGTGTGTCCCCCACGTCCACCACCGCCACTTTCGGGCGAGACAGCAGAGGATCGAGCGTAGTCATGGAGGTGTACGCAGTTTCGTTACCGAACTCCAGCCGCGCAGTGAAGTTCAGCTTCTCACGCACCAGCCTCACCCGATGCATCTCGCGCTCGGTGGTGGCGCCGATCGTCAACTCCACTGCCGTTCCCGGCTTGCCGAGGATCATCTTCGCCACCTTCTCCAGCGGGAGACCGGTGATATCCACGTCCTCCTTGCCATCTTCGTTCACTTTCAGGATACGATCGCCCGGCTTCAGAACGTGCATGTGGTCCGCCGTGGAACCAGGGACGACCTCACCGACCACGATGTTGTCGTCCTTCTTCTCCAAGGCCACACCGATCCCCACCACCTCATCCCCTCCTCCGGATTCGCCACCACCGGTACTGCTGCCTGTGCGCGGGGGGGGAGATGAAGGCCGACTGGACGCCAGCGCGATGTTATAGCCGAGAATGTGCTGCTTGTTTCCTTCCCTGTTCAGCGGCGGCGCATAGATCGGATCGAGGATGCAACCGGCCGCCGCGGTGATAAACGCCAACGCATCCAGGGGCCGCACATCCACCAGATCCAACGCTCCGGAAACCCTCGCCTCGCTGGCTCCCGGTCCATAGATCAGCGTTGGCATTTGATACCTGCTGACGGATTCCAAGGCCTTGAGCAGTTCCGTCGCGGCGGCGTCTCTCTCCGCGCCGATCCTGGCCTTGGTTTGCGCGAGAAACGCCTCTGCCCTGCTAAGTTCCGCCTCCGCCGTTTCCTTCTCCGCCGTTTCCTCACGCGCCGCACCGAGCACACGGTCGGCGGCATCGCGCCTTGCTTGGGCGTCGTCGAGATTCTGTTGGGCGACGAGTTGCGGGTTCGCCTTGGCCACCGCCGCCAGCCGTTGGTACGCCTCGGCGGCCTGCTCGAAGTCGACTTTCAGCCGCTCCATGGCGGCTTTCCCTTTCGCAGCCGCTTTGGCCTCCTCGGCGAGCGCCTTGGACCTGCTGAACGCCTTGTTCGCGATTTCAAGCTCTTCGTCGCCTTTTACCTGGGCCTGCCCAACGAGCGCCTTGGACTTGCGGAGATTTTCCACAGCCGCTTCGCGGTTCCATGCTTTCTCCGCAGCGGCCTTGGTGCAGGCATTCTGCAATTGTTCGACGACCTGCGCCAGGGTGCCGGGTTGCAGCCTCAGATTAGGAAGAGCGCCATTTTCGGCGGTGTTCGGCAGTGCCCATGCGGCGGCGGTTTCGCTCTTCCTCGTCGGACTGGCTTGCGTCGTCTGCCCGGGGGCAGCAGTCTGCGCGGATGCAACCAGCGCGGCACCGAGCACGAGGCACGTGAACAAAGAATGCAGTTTCATAGGAATGATGGGGTGTGAATCGGTCTGACTTCATTCCGTATCACGACAGTGGAGCCAAAAACCCACGCAGCTTTTCTCGAGACATCTGTCATTTGTCTGTTTTCTGCAGAGCATGTCGCGATCTATTCTTTTGCGGGCGGGGCGTGCAGCCATTCGTCCATCGCTCCGGTGACCCCTGGATCGGACTCCGTCGCGATGCCGAAGGCCGCAAATGGCTCAGTAGCGGGCGCCACCCGCTTGTAGAAATGCTGGAGATGAGGAAATAACTTCATTTTTGTCCGGGCGGCATCTCGCGCCTGCAAAAGGGCGGAGGCATGGTGGGGAGGAACAGACGAGTCGCTCTCACCCTGGAGGATTAATACGGGTTGGGCAACCCGGCTAATGGTTTGTGCCGGATCGACCGCATCCACCTCCACGAGATATTTCACACCGACCTGGCCCACTTGACTCATCCCTGCCAACTGCGGGTGTTTTGCAGCGTCCTCAGGCAATGGCATCCCTTGGCGAAGCGACGCGATGGTGGTGTCGAAGTCATGGTAATCGGTTCCTCCCTTGGTCATGGAAGATGACATTTGCTCCCGCATGATCCCGAATATGCCGACGGACGGCCCCGAGAGACTGATGTGCGATGATCGTAAGCCGGCATCGGGCCGGCCGAAATTGGCTGGAGGTCCATTCGTGACCGGCCCTCCGGTCCTATGCCACCTAGGCAAAAGTCCTAGGCCAACCTCCGGTCCTAACTGCCCGCGCGCGGGGGATAGCCGGACGATTTCGTTCTGGCCGGCCCGCAACCTGGTGCTATGCAGCAGTCCATGCGCGCCATGCTCCTTGACCAGGCTGGACTACCGCTGGCCTCGCGGGAAGTGCCCACGCCCACCGCGGGCCACGGGCAGGTGTTGGTCAGGATCAGTGCTTGCGCGGTCTGCCGCACCGATCTGCATGTCGTGGACGGCGAATTGCCCGAGCCAAAATTGCCGCTTATCCCGGGCCACGAAATCGTGGGCCACGTCGCGGCGCTCGGCGACGGCGTGGAGCGGTTTCAACTCGGGGAACGCGTCGGCATTCCCTGGCTCGGCTGGACGTGCGGCGAATGCGACTTCTGCCGCGCCGGCCGGGAGAACCTTTGCGACCGCGCCCGCTTCACCGGATACACCATCGATGGCGGCTACGCGGAGTTCACCGTCGCCGACGCGCGTTTCTGTTTCCCTTTGCCAGGAACGATTGACGATGTGTCCGCCACGCCGCTGCTCTGCGCCGGGCTCATCGGCTATCGCTCGCTGCGGCTGGCGGGCGATCCAAAACGTCTCGGCCTTTATGGTTTTGGTGCGGCGGCACACATCGTGGCGCAGATCGCGCGGCACCAGGGACGCGAAGTTTACGCTTTCACGCGTCCAGGTGACACCGCGGCGCAGCAGTTTGCCCGCGGTCTCGGCGCGGTCTGGGCGGGTGGTTCGGATGAAACGCCCCCGATCCCGCTCGATGCCGCGATTATCTTTGCCCCGGCGGGCTCCCTCGTGCCGGCAGCCCTCCGCGTCCTCCGCAAGGGCGGCTCCGTCGTTTGCGGCGGCATTCACATGAGCGACATCCCCTCCTTCCCCTACCGGGACTCGTGGCACGAACGGACGATTCGCTCGGTGGCCAACCTGACCCGCCAGGACGGCACGGAATTCCTGGACCTGGCCCCGAAAATCCCCGTGCACACAACCACCAAAACCTATCGGCTCGAGCAGGCCAACGAGGCTCTCGACGATCTGCGCGCCGGCCGATTCACAGGCACCGCCGTCCTCGTCATGGCATAGTTATTTCACCGCCAATGGGCGAACTGCGTCGCGCCGGACGAGCGCAAGATTGGATTGCTGATTGCCAAGCGGCGCGTAGCGGCAATCGCGCGTGCGGCTAGGCTTTACGCAAGAAAAATCGACGAAGTTTCAGCCCCCAAAATCCTATGAAAACGATGAGAGCCACAGTCTTCCACGGAACGAACAATATTGCCGTCGAGGAAGTTCCGCGCCCGCACGCGGGAGTGGGCGAAGCGGTCATTCGCGTCACCCTCACCACGATTTGCGGCACGGACCTGCACATTCTTCGTGGAGAGTACCCGGTGAAGCCGGGCCTGGTGATCGGGCATGAGCCGGTGGGCGTGATTGAGGAACTGGGACCAGGTGTAACCGGTTACCAGGTCGGCGACCGGGTGTTGGTCGGCGCCATCACCCCGTGCGGTCAATGCCTCGCTTGCCTGTCGGGACATCTTTCACAATGCGGCCACGGCGGCGGCTACGAAGCCGTCGGTGGCTGGCGGTTTGGCAATACCATCAACGGCGCCCAGGCCGAGTACCTCCTGGTGCCGTCCGCGCAAGCCAACCTGGCGAAAATTCCCGATGGCTTGACCGACGAGCAGGTCGTCTTGCTGGCCGACATTGCCTCGACAGGAATCTCGGGCGCCGAGGCGGCGCCGGTGCGAATTGGCGATGCCGTGGTCGTCTTCGCGCAGGGGCCGATCGGTCTGTGCGCCACGGCTGGCGCCCGGTTGATGGGCGCCTCGCTGGTCATTGGTGTCGACGGCGACGACCACCGCCTCGCGATGTCCCGCCGCCTCGGGGCCGATGTCGCCCTCGATTATCGCGCCGTCGATGTGGTGGCTGAAGTCAAACGCCTGACCGGCGGCGGAGCGGATGTGGCCATCGAAGCGCTCGGCACGCAGCAGACATTTGAGAGCGCGCTGCGCTGTTTGCGGCCGGGTGGCACGCTTTCCAGCCTGGGGGTTTACTCGGGCAAATTGCAGATGCCGTACGACGCTTTTGCCGCTGGGCTCGGCGATCACCGGATCGTCACCACGCTTTGCCCCGGCGGAAAAGAGCGCATGCGCCGGCTGTTGAGCCTGGTGCAGTCGGGGCGCTTTGATCCCACGCCACTCATCACCCACCGCTTCTCCCTCGATCGGATCGTCGAAGGTTATCAACTCTTCGGCGAACGTGCCGATGGTGTTCTGAAAGTAGCCATCAAACCGTGAACTTTATTGCATCTCAAGATGCTGTTCGGCGACCGGGCGAAATAAATCGGAATCGAAATCATTGTGCTTTTGGATTGAAGCCTCAGCGTGGCGCATGGAGAGTGCCAAAATCGTCGTCGAAGCGGTCAGGGAATCGCTTCGCCTGTTAGGGACGCTCCCCGACGACCAAGGAATGCAGAACGAAGCGACCGCCGTGCGGCTTATGGCAGACTTTCACGAGCAAACAGGCTCCGTCGATCTGGCTGCGCTGGACAGATGCATTCGCCGGATGCGCATTGCAGCAACGTCAGGAAAATATCCCGACAATTGGCCCGACGACCTTGCGCCGTCAAATTGAGCCACTACCCGAATTCCCGCGCTTACTCCCGCGAAGGCACAACCGACCAAATACGACGCGAAGCTCACAGAATGGGCCGAACGCACCGCGTACGTTCAAAGGCTTTGGGTCTTTACCCCAACCCAGCGCCAACTCGAAGTCATTCCACCGGAGGGAAACATTGACGTGGCGTTGGAAATAACTCCGTTCGCTACGGATGCCGATGCACGTACTTCGTGGAAACTCAGCTACGACGCCATTTTTTGGGCGGTGAACAATTTCGTTGAGAGAACACAAATCAGGGTTCACCCGCACCACGAAGATTGGCCGGATGTAGTGGCCGACTCGGAAAGGAACGGGAATCTTCTTTACGACCGCGCCAAAGCCGAAGCGGCGGCGACCCAGCCTGGCACAGCGCCAAGCTCTCCGACGAACTCTACAATGCCTTCTCCGGAAGAGAGGGCAGAGGCGAGGCGAGTCATGGACCAGATGGCGGAGAAGGCCAACGAAGGGATAGCAAAGGCGAAGCGACTGGGCGTCCCGGTTCACAAAGTGATTCCGGTGCATTAGGCGACAACGATTCTCGCGGCGAGCCGGACGAGATTCACCAGCCGCAGGATGAATTCGACGGCCAACCTCACCACTCGCATTCGCAGCCGCGCGGCCTGGGCAGGCGCCTGATGAAAGTGCTAACCGAAATCGGACGCGCGGAAAAGCTGGAGCACCTTTTCGGGACCATCCTCCGGGGCAATCACGGGATGTTGAGCATCTGCCGTGAACTCGGATTTAAACTATCGCAATTCGCGGATGACGATGCCGTCAACGCGGAGCTGGCATTGCACTGACCAATCGCCGACCACAGCCGGATCAAGGCAGGAAGCACCTTGGGGGCGGCACCGCGTGCGGGATGTTAGCAATCGTGGATCACTTTGGGCAGAAAAGCCGCGCGCAAGGCGTTGAGCACGGCCAGGACATCGATGACTTCCTGCAAGATGGCGCCACTGACCGGGTCCAAAAGGCCGCAGGCGGCGAACATCATGCCGAGAACGCTGAGCACCATGCCACCCACCGCGCTCTGGAGAGCAATGCCCCTCATCCGGCGGCTGATGTGCATGAACTCGTCCACCTTCATGAGTGAGTTATCCATCACCACGACGCCCGCCGCCTCCGCGGTCACATCGCTGTTCTGTCCGATCGCCATGCCCACCGTGGCGGCCATCATGGCCGGGGCGTCGTTGATGCCATCTCCCACGTAGAGCGTTTTGCCGGCCGCGGTGGCCTGGCGGACGATCGCGAGTTTCTCCTCGGGACTCTTCTCCGCATAGATCTCAGTGATGCCGACCTGCCCGGCCAGGTAACGCACTTCCGATTCACGATCGCCAGACACGATCATGACCCGCGCGAAGTGGTGCTTCGGCCCCAAATGGCTTACGAAGGAGCGACTCTCGGCGCGTGGCGCATCGCGAAAGCGAAATGCGGCGGCGTAATGCCCCTCGATGGCAACCACGCATTCCAGTCCACCGGCAAAGGGCGGAAGTTGATCCGCTCCCGCGATCTTCCGTGCGACCAACTGATTGCGGCTGGTGATCAGCAATTGATGACCGGCAACTGTCCCATGCAATCCCTGGCCGGGCTGCTCGCCGACTTCGGAGGCCTCCGGAAGCGGTAGCGCCTCGTTCGTGGCCGCGGCGAGGATTGCCCGGGACAGTGGATGCTTGGAATAGCGTTCCAGGCTGGCCGCAAGAGTCAGCACCTCCTTCCGATCGAAGCTGGGTGCGACGATGAGTTCCGTGAGCTTCGGTTCGCCATGCGTCAACGTCCCGGTCTTGTCCAGGATCGCGGTCCCGCAGCCGGCGATCTGTTCAAGCACGATCGGGCTCTTCACGATAATCGCCCGCCGCGCACAAAGCGAAATCGAGCCAATGATGGCAATGGGGATCGCGAGGAGCAGCGGGCAGGGCGTGGCGATGACCAACACCGCGAGAAAGCGGATCGACTGGCCGCTCATTATCCAGGCGAAAATGGCGACGGTCAGCGCCACCGGCGTGTAAATGGCTCCGAGTTGATCCCCCAGGCGCTGCAATTTTGGCCGCGTGGATTGGGACTCGCGCATGACTCCCATGATCTTTGCATAGCGCGAATCGGCGGCACGCTGCGTCGTCCGGATGGTCAGCGCCGACTCGCCATTGATCGCGCCGGAGATGACGGCGGAACCGGACGTCTTGGTGATCTGGAACGGCTCGCCTGTCAGGTACGATTCATCCATCACCCCGTGGCCCTCGATGACCACGCCATCCGCCGGGCAAATCTCATGGGGATAAATCACCAAGGTGTCTCCGACGGCGATCTCCTCCAGGGAAACATCCACGGTGTTCATGGACTGCTTTCGGTGGGCAATCGATGGCATCCGTTTCGCGAGCGCGGACAGCACTGAGGAGGCATTGCGGAGCGCGTAGGCCTCCAGCGCTTCACCTCCAGAAAGCATCAGGACAATGATGGAACCAGCCAGGTACTCCCCGAGCAGGACGGACGTGATAATGGAAATGCCACCCAGCAGATCGGAACCAAACTCCCGTCGCCGGAGCTTCCGGAGCAGGTCGTGGATCAACGGCAGCCCGCCCAAGAAGAGGATGGCCAGCAAGGGAATCCGGTAAGTCTCCGCGGCCGTCTTAAGACCGAAGCGAAGGACCAAATGCAGAACAATGGCCGCGATGGCCAAGCCGGCGATGACCAGGGACTTGCGATGCCGGAGCGCGGAAAGGAAATCCGCCGAATGGTTCGACGGCGCGACCATCATGCCTTCCGAACGATCCCGGTGGGGTTCCGAGCCCATGTCGGCCAGCGGCAGACTCACCGCGGGAGCGTACGCGACGCCGCCCCCATCTTGTGCTGGCGTTCGCCCCGGTCCTCGTGCACGTCGCGGGATTGTTTGAAATTCGGATCCCGCTCGTGGGACTTGACCGCGGCATCGCGTGATTCGGCGCCGAGTTTGTGGGGCTGCTTTTCGATTTTCTTTTTCATAGTCCAACCATGCCACCACGACAGCCGATCCGCTTGTCCTCAATTGCCGGAGAACACGCCTATCTTGTCATGGCTTCTTGAAGCTTCAGCCGCCGGGCAACTGTGCGCCCGCCTCCCGTCACCAAAAGTGAATGATCAGCCAGAGCGTGATCATCCACAGAAGGATGAGGTCCAGCCAGGCGAAGCATTTGAACACCGTGGTCGGAGGTGACGTCCGGCGTTGTGGACCACAACTGGCCCTCGATTGAGGGATGAAAGGGCCGCTTGCATGGCTACCGCGCCATCAATGATGGTGCGCCTCCGCGGCGGGTTGTTCGTGGCTGGCAGCATCGGTCGGCGCCGGGCCAGCCGGCCTGGCATTCAGTTGATCGACGAGGCGCGTGACGATCGCGGCCATCGCTTCGAGCTTTTTTGGTCCGGTGTTGCCATTCATCTCGGCGACCAGTTTGTTCAATTCGCCTTGTTGGAGCTGGCGAGGCTTGCGCCGAGTTGCTGCGCCAGCGGCTCGACCTTGAAGTCTCCCTGTGCGATCCGCGGTTCCAGGCGGCCGAGGTTCCTGCGCGGATTCGGGAAGCCTTTGGGAGCTTCGCCTTTCGGTGAGGGCGGCGGCTTTTTCATCCTGGAGCGACAGGCCGCAGGTCCCCCCGTCAATCGGGACGGCACCAACCGCGCCCCGAGTGATTGGCATCCGTTAATCTGGCACAACGCGACTTTTATGGCAGCGACGGGTTCAGACTGCTTGTTAAATGGGGGTTTGATGTCGCAGACTGACAATCTCACCCTGCGCAGAAGCCCCCTGCCGTACAAATCGAAACCCAACATGAAAGCGCTGCTCGTTCTTACCTTCCTCGTGGCAGCTGCGCTGCCCCTTCCCGCCGAAGAATCGCTGCCCGCACCGTGGAAACATCAGGACATCGGCGCGGTGCAGTTGCCTGGAACCGCGGCGCAAGCGGCCGGCGTCTTCACTTTGCAAGGGACACTCGATCTCTGGGGCGTGGCCGATGGATGCCAGATCGCCTGGCAATCGGTCCACGACGATACCGAGCTAATTGCGCGTGTGACCGCAATCGATAATCCGGGGGGCGTCGCACACGCCAAGGCCAGCCTGTGCCTGCGCGAATCGCTCGATCCCGGCGCCCGGCACGTGACTCTCTGCGTGACCCCCACCGATGGCACGCAATTCCTTTATCGCGACACAGCCAATGGGAAGACGGTCCGCATCTTTACGGATGGCGAAGCGAAAGTTGCCAGCGTCGCGAAAGGCCATTTTCCCTGCTGGCTGAAGATTGTCCGGCGCGGCCGCGAGATCAGCGGTTTTGAATCCGAGGATGGTGAAAAGTGGCTCCCCTCGGGACAAATCCAGCTCGATCTCCCCGCCGACGCCGTCATCGGTCTGGCCGCCTCTTCGCACAAGAAGGACGTCCTTACGACGGTCACCTTCGATCACGTAACGCTCTCCACGCCAACCGCCACTTCTGTCAGCGAGACACCGCCCAGGCGCATTTCGCAACTGACGACCCTGGGGATCGACGAAACGGAAATGCGCATTGTCTATCAAACGCGGGATCAGATCGAAGCTCCCAACTGGTCCCCCGACGGCAAATGGCTCGTTTACAATAGCAAAGGCTCACTTTGGAGAATCAGTGCCGAAGGAAAGGCGCTGCCCGAACAGATTCCGACCGGCGACTTGAAGGGAATTAACAACGACCACGTCATCTCACCCGACGGGCACACGATTTTTGTCAGCGCCGGAGGACATCTCTATGCCATTCCCTTCGAGGGTGGCCAACCCCGCCGGATTTCCAACGAGCAAGCGCCGGAAAGGAAGTTTCGATACTATCTGCACGGGGTCTCCCCCGACGGCAAGACCCTCGCCTACGCGGGCCTGGAAGCCGCTGGTAACGACCCCGCAGGCCGGGTCAATCTTTACACGATCCCCGCGGAAGGCGGCGCCGATACCCGCCTGACGAACACCTCCACACCCGACGATGGTCCGGAGTATTCGTCGGACGGAAAGTGGATCTACTTTAACTCCGAGCTCAATGCCAGGGAGCGCGGCCACGCCCAATGCTTCCGCATGGCTCCGGACGGCACCGGCATCGAGCAACTGACCCACGACGAGCGCGTCAACTGGTTTCCCCACATCTCACCGGACAGAAATTGGATTGTCTTCATTAGCTTTCCTCCTGGAACAGAGAAACACCCGGCCAACAAAGAGGTGATCCTCCGCCGGATGAAGCCGGATGGGAGCGACATAGCCGACCTCATCGCCTTCAACGGCGGCCAAGGCACCATCAACGTAAATAGCTGGTCCCCCGACAGCAAACACTTTGCCTTCGTCATGTACCCGGAAGCGGCGAAGTAAGCGACGGTCGAGAGGAAAGCGCTTTTGGTCAGGAAACAACCTTGGCGGCATCTGTTATATATCATTATGGCCGATTGCGGCGCAGTCGGCGGTGACTCCGGCGCGGTGTTAGTCCTCAACTGGCTCGTGCACGACCGCAATAATCACTTTCCAGGAGCCTGAATAGCGCATGGTGTAGGCGAAGCCAAGTCGGGCGATTTCCTGACCGCCTGTGCTGAAGCGCACAAAGGTGCCGGCAAAAGACGCGAGATCCGGCGAGAGCGTGCGGACCTTAAGACCTACAACCTCTGTGCGACGATAAGATTGGCTCCGCAACTGCCCCATGAATTGCGACAGCAACGCTCGATCCGTATTGGCGTCCGGCACCGCGAAAACACCCTGGGGTGCGATGAACCTACACGGCAGATGATAGAACGGCAATGCCGCCTCTGGATCCAACGTCTCAAACGCCCGGACGTATGCGTGAAATGCTGACTCTGGACTGTCGGGCATTTGGTTACTTCTTTTTGGCGGCGTAACTGTTCAATGGAGCGCCTTGATAAGCCACGTACTAATGCTAGATAACTGTGCCGTCTGCATGACGTGAGTATCCGCTCTTAAAAATGCCGGTCTTCAAATTTTGGGCGTTGCCATATGCGCACCTCGGCGGATCAGTCCGTGAGGCTGAAGCAGCGGATGCGGTCCTTGAGCCGGAGCAGGAGTTTTCCATCGGCGATCGTTGGGGAGGGCACCCAGGCGGCCTTGACGTTGGCCTTGCCGATTTCGGCCCGCTCGGCGCCGTCGGCCCGCAGGACCTGCACGTTGTTGCCATTGTTGATCATCACGAAAAGCTTTCCGTCCGCCAGCAGCGGCGAGGAGATGGAGCCCGGCACGTTCGCGTTCCAGCGCTGGCTGCCATTGGTCGCGTCGAAACAAAGCTGCACGTCGTTATCGGCGAGGAAGACGTAGCCTTTGGCCACGATCGGGCTGGATTGGGTGCGGAGCGCATCGTACGGCGCGAGCCACAGCTTCTCCGCTCCGTCCACCTTGATCCGGTAAGCGATCAGGCCCGCCTCCGGCTTGCGGGTCTGCACGGCGAGCATGTCCCCATCGATGGCCGGCGTGGAATCGCCGCCGCCGGGCACGCTCCACGCCAGGTGGCCGGTCGCGGCGTCCACGGCGTCGAGCGAGGCCCGCCCCTGGCACACGACGAGGGTTCGGTCACCCGATCGCCAGGCCACGGGCGACGAATTTCCGCCGCCGGATTTGTCGAGCTTCCACAGTTCTTTCCCCGTGGCGGCATCCAGCGCGTAGAGATATTTCGCGTTGATCACAACCGCACCGGGGACCGCGACGGGCGAGGAGCCCGGCCCTTTCTGCGGCAGCGGCGCGCTCCAGAGCAATTTGCCCGTCGCGGCATCGAGCGCATACGCACTCACGCTGCCGAGCGCAAAAATCCGGCCCTCGGCCACGCACGGCGTGCTCGACGAGCCACGGCCGGTCGGTTCGCCGGGTGCGGCGGTCTTCCACAGGGTCTGGCCCGTGGCGAGGTCCAGGCAGATCACAGTGTCCTCGGCGACGCGGCGCGTGGGCGGCACGATATCGATGATCTGCTGCTTCACCTCCGGGGAAAGGCCTTGCTCATCGAGCCACGCGCGCATCTCGGCGTCATTGGCAAAAACGTGCTGCTTGTGCGCGTCGAGCTTGTCGAGGACATCGAGCGGGATGGCCAGCGCGCCCTTCTTGAAGCGCCCGGAAATGAAGCCCCCGTAAAGTGCCTGCTGCTTCTTGTCGAGGTTCGCCGCGATCCATTCGTTGGTGAAATCCTCGAGCTTCTTCCCGCGCAGCGTCGGGCTCAAGCCGAGGCGCGTCTCCTCGATCTTCTTGACCAGCTCCGGCCCGAGTTGCGCGGTGTTCTGATGCCCGAGCTGGCGCACGATGAGTTCGTGAATCTGCCGCGTCTCGCTCGGCAGTTCCCGGACCCAGACCACCGATACGTAGGAGCGGCCGCCGGCCGCGACCACGCTGCTCAGCCCGCCTTCGTCGTTGCTTGGGATTTCTTCGCTGTCCCAAAGTTGCTTCCAATCGCCGCCCTGCCAATCGCGGAGAAGTGGCTGGCTGTCCGGCACCACGCCATTGCCGGCGGGTCCACGCCATTGCGGCCAGTCGGCATGCAACGACGAAGCGGCGAAGGCGGAAACGACGAACACAAAAATCGGCGAGGCAGCGAATTCCATGGCGCGGC
>Ga0206812_1144_pt1 | contig 13072 bp, 4 predicted proteins | sample Alteio_BWOrgCont_54_FD_152912 | JGI IMG/M metagenome (GOLD analysis project Ga0206812, IMG submission 152912) | Enriched cells from forest soil in Barre Woods Harvard Forest LTER site, Petersham, Massachusetts, United States -... | ecosystem: Environmental > Terrestrial > Soil > Temperate forest > O... | reverse complement strand
CCCGGATCACTATTTTCTCAATCCGAGCGGAATCGGGGTGGCGAAATTTCTGGACTTGTCCGACGGGACTATTTTCCAGATTGGTGCATCCCCATTTTACATCTATTCCGCTACCGGGACCGAAATGGTGATCGATCAAAGCAGCGGAACATGGCCAGCCTCAAACCTATTTTCCACGCCGCCTCGAAACATTTATGCTTGGGTTTCAGGAGATGCTTCCTCCACTACCTACACATTGGGGTTTGTCAATGTTTCGTATGGTCCAGGATGGTACACTGAAGAAGATGACTATTACGATAGTAACGGCTCTAACGATGTCACGATCCACCGGTATTACACCACTACCAGCGGCTACAGTGGTTACGTTTCTGGCGAAGTTGACGGATCAGTTGATTTCACAGGTTCGTTTGATCCAATAGGCCTTCAGTTTTCTAATATTTCCAATGCGTCTGTCCAAGTGAGTGTCGCCTCGCCGTCGGGGGCACCGAGACAGGGGCCGCCTTATATTTCGTGGAATGGAACTTTGTTGGCTTATCAATCAACGGATCTGATTGGAACCGACTTTTATGCGGATATTTCTAATTCCACGACCGTGACGATCAGCAACGGTTCGTCCACGTCGGGAACCAGCCCGTCTTTAGGAAGTATTTCCGGGTCATATGACGCGGCAACCTCCACATTCAGCGTAGGGGATGCCAATTTCTTTACCTTTGGAAGCGATGGCAATCCTATCGGCCTTCCTTCCGGGCTCACGATGCTTTTTGGTGCCCAAGGAATCGGAAATACGATTTATCTCAGCAACAATCAGTCGGCGACGACGGCAACTCCGAACTTCACTTATCAGCGACCAGATGGGACCTGGGGAGTGAAGTACACCGGGCTACCGGAGAATTACTGGTTCGTGATCGCCGATAGTTCCGGGAACTACAATTCGCAAGTATACGTCACCACGGATACGTCGAGCACGGATGCGGTCATCAACGCGGTTTCCGGATGGCCCGTTTCCAACGCCTACCCCGGCCAAATTTACGTGAATGGAAGTCTCTGTCCATTGCATTGGGAGACAAACTATGTCACCGGGTCCGGTGCTTACACTAATGGAGGCGTGCAGTATTATTCCCTTGATCGCAATACCTACGTGAGTATGACTTGGTCGTTCAGCAATGGCTCCGTGTCGTGGTCTTGGGCGATGAATTCTGGCCAATGGAATGGCGATTCAGGCTCGTGGGATGGCGCCGGCAACTTCTCAAATCTCCCATTCGGATTGACCATCACGCTCAACCCTCCCCGGACTTCCCCTGCGAATGGCCCGGCGAACATTGCGTGGAACGGTGCGCCTTTGACCTACAACGGAGCGGCCTCGGGCCTCTTGAGCGCGGACGTTTACGACGGAACTTACAACGGAAGCCCGCTTCGGGTAACCATCGATTCCAGCGGGAACGTGGCCGTCTATGTCGGGAATTCGCCGACCCCATCGTATACCGGCACCTACAATGCCGCTTCCCAACTCTTCGATTTCGGTAGCGCGACCGTCGGGACGATCACCGCGTACGACGGTTCCAACAACGTCCTGGGGACCAGCCCAAGCAGCGGAAACCTGGATGTGCCCGGCAACGTTTTCTCCATGGGAAGCTGGGTGAACGGAGCCGGCAATTCGGTGAGCGGCTTCATCCTTTCGTTCACGCCGGCGTCGTCGTCCGATCAGCCTGCGCAACTGCGCTTTGGATCCACGGTGGCGCTGACCGACTGGCAATGGAGCCGGTCAGCAGTCGACGGCTCGACCGACCAGCAGTCCGCGATGGAATTGGATCAGGCCAATCGACTGTTGCTGTATGCGCCGGGCGGCGATACCGCTGCGAAAATCGCGTTGGACCCCGTCAACGGTGCTTCTTTCAAAGTCCCGGTGAGAATCCAAGCGACCGGCGACGTTTCCATGGGCAATTTCCAGAGCGGCCCGCAACCCGGCCAGTAGAAGTCCAGACAACATGGATCTCAGGGTCTCGAAATCGTTCCTGTCGCGCTGGCAGAGATCGCACTGGCTGCGGATCGTCCACGGCCTGATGTGCCTTCTGCTCATCAATTCGCTCGCTATCGGAACCGCTCCGATTCCCAGCGACAAGCCGTCTTCGTACCCGGAATGGTGGTTCCAGCGCGAAGTCATTCCGCGTCTCCACCCCGCCAATTCCAATCCGCCATTGTGGGCCAACGGGGACTACCCCGCACCCGATGATTTTGCCGTCGCGAATCTCGGTCAACTCAAGCAAATGGCCACCCAGGCCGCCGCCGAGATCAGTGCCCACATGCCGGGCGGAACGAGCCCGGAGATCGACGCCTTGGTCGCCCAATGGGGCACGCCGCCAGCATCCGGGACCGTCCGCAACGATTTCGCGGCGCTCAATCTCGGCCAACTGAAAGCCGTGGCCAAGCCGTTCTACGACCGCTTGATGACGGTCCAATACACCAATGCCTATCCGTGGGGAAACGGCGCTGCGGACGATTTCGCCATCGCCAATTTGGGACAGGTCAAAAAACTCTTCTCCTTCGACTTGACGCGGGATACCGACGGCAACGGCCTTCCGGATTGGTATCAGCCTTACGTCGGAACAAATGGCCTGTATTCGATTCTAAATCCATCCACAAATCCGGCTATCGTCTGGCCGGCAATCGGGACGCACGGAGAAGGTGGCGGCGGTCCGCCGACGCTCGATCCGCGCTCAACGCCGCCTCCGCCGACAAACCCGGGCGACCCGCCAAGCCCTCCTACACTATGGCTTACCTATCACAGTGAAGACGTTGGCGATCCTCCTCAGCCTGAAATTGATTACTCCAAAATCGACGTGAACGTCGATGCAGATGGCGGGTATTCCATCGAGCGGAAGATCGATTCGGACGTAATCTGGCAACAAATAAATCTCCCGGCTGGCGCGGACGGCGTACGAACCGATCAGAATCTGCTGTTAGGCCACACGTATTATTATCGCGCACGCGGTGTCAACGACTCTGGACAGTCCGCTCCCTCGCCGGCCGTATCGTATTCGCCGGACCTCAATTTGGGCGCTATCCAGCAGGTGGCAAATAATGGAGGACCAATCCCGGGATTCCGCCAATTTGGGAATGCATTCAAACCGCAATGGTATCGCAAACTGGTATACACAGAAAATGGGGGCTCCAGTTTTGGCTCAGGCAACGAAACCGAAACCGATCTTTTCGACGTCGGTTCCTATCATTTGACGATCGACAAATATTTTGAATCAGACCAATTTGGGGCAAATGGGACTTCCACACAGACGGAAACGGACCACGATGTAGTTATCGGAGTGTGGCCCGGCTCTGAGACGCTGGATATCACGACGACAGGTTCGGCGCCGGGTGAAGGCACGACGCACCATTACGAATTGTCTTGGGGTGACCTAGGATTCAATGGAACGACCGACGGCGTTCCTAAATCGCCACCTGATAAAGGCATCGTTCTGCCATTTTCTAATCCCACATTGGGTCTTGATCCTGCAGAAACCACACCAACATATACAGAGTATAGTTACGCCGATCCCGAGGATCCAGAGTCGTGGTACAACCAAACGATAACATTGAGCATTCCGCTGTCGGATGACGATCTACTGAATCTCGCGTTTGACAACTCACCGGATTACGGCGCGGCAATGACAATTGCGGGGAGTTTACCTTCCGTGAGTATTGCAGGCAGGGAGGTCTCGTGGGGGGACGATGCTGGCGGTGGTTACAATATCTGGCAATCGAAAACTACGCTTACTCATACTCTTGCAGACGGTGTTCCTGCTCACTTCGTGGTTGAATACGTTCCTTACTATAATACGGGCGGCGAATTGGACCATATCGTCGAACAAAAGGACCTGATCCTAATTGGTACGCAGACTGCACAATTTGAATATGTTCCAGAGCGTGGATTGGGTTATGGAATTTATGTCATAGAACCGAGTTGGCGCCTAACGGCTCAGGATTCAGATTCGTATGCCTTCAATTATAACACCTTTCAATCAAGTGAAGATTCAAACCAGTTATACAGCTACCATGAGGCACTGCGGAACGCCACTATCACTCAGGACCAACAAGTAAAGATTACGCTGACTCAAATACTCCCTGGAGTCAGTTATAACATATATTACGATAGTAATGCAGTAACCGTTATCGCTTCCGATGGGAAGCCATTGGATAGTGGAGATTTGCTTGGTGGCGGCGAATACACATTTTACGTTGTATTTAAGAATGCAAAGAATGGTGATATCGCGTCGATTACCGTGACCGCCTCACAAGGGAATAGCAGTTTTGGTGAAGATATCGTCAAAGTAAAATATGTCGCCGATTTTAATGTTGTTCCAGGCGGGGGTGATCCAAACAACAATGTTCCGGCCGTCCCCTTCGACGACGCTTCCGGCCCGCTTTATCGCAAGATCGCGCTCAACGGGCGCCCCATGGCGGACGGGAAACCCCAGCGACAACCGGAAAGCGACGTGCAATCCGAGGAAACATTCGTTGACGCGATGACGTTGGGCCTGCGTCACACCACAAGCGACATTTTCATCCCGTTATCAGGTTCAGACCTTTCACTGACCGTCAGCCGGAGCGTGCAAAGCGAGGTCTGGAGCGTCACTTCCGGGTTGCGCCCGCATGAGCAAGTCCGGCCATTTGGTATTTGCTGGACTTCGAATCTGGGAGCGCACGTGGAGATTGTGCGCGATTTGAGCGCCGCAAAACCGGATGTCGCCTACGTCACGGACGAAAGTGGAGCGGTGCACACCTTTGTCGGGACAGGCGCGACCTTCGTCCCCATGCCCAGTGCGCGGCACGACCAGAGCGCCTGCCTGACTTCGTTTGACGGCACGACCTATACGGGAAAATTTGGGACGAAAATCACGTTTGCGCCGCTCACTACTCTGCAAGCTCCTTCCGCCAAGCAGGGTTCGTTGGAGGAGCACGTTTTTCTGCGGCCCATGCGCGTCCAGGATCGCTTGGGCACCGCCCTCGTTTTCAAGTACACTGCGGAATCACTTTTGCCCAGCAGTATGCAGGCCCAAAACGCCCAGGGCCAGGACGGCGCCGCCATTTACTTCCAATACGACTTGGGCAATCACATCACGGATATCTGGGATCCGCTCGGGCATCATTATCACTATACGTATCATACCGCCGCCTACGCCAATGCGGGGGGCGGTCCTCCGGAATCGTATCTTAGTTCGGTGACCGGACCCGACGGTACGACGACGCAGTATTCGTATGAGATTGCGATCGAGAGTGGCCCATTTCCAGGCGATGACCCGACGTACCTCCCGGACACCATGTTCCATTGCGAGATCACGTCCATTACCGATCCGCTGGGTAACGCCACGCAAATCGCCTACAAATTCGATCATTCCCGGTGGCAGAGTGATTCCAAAGGGAATTATCACATCCAGACGGGTGCACCGCGAAATGTGCACTCCGTCACTTTGCCGGGTCCGGCGGGAGTCAACGGAGGAGCGGCGTTTGTCAATAACTCCAACGTCCGGCTGGTGGGAAGTGTCGTCGGAGGGCAGCCGATGCTGGCTGTCGTCGGCAACCGGGCCACCGCAGTGACGGATGCCGAAGGCCATCAGACGGGTTACAGTTTTGGAGGAGCACAGGCGTTCGCCGTCAATAATCTCAACAATCTGACGGTGCCCGGAGGGGGCGGCCTGCTCTTTCCGCAACCCGTTTCCGTGCCGTGCATTGTCTACTATCCACGCATGGGCGTCACCACGGAGGCAGGTTTGGAGACCTTCACGTTCGAACCTACTGCCGCGCTCGCGCTCTCCGGCACAACGGATCTCAGCGGCAATACCACCACCTATCAGCACGCGGATGCTCTGCCGCACGCCAATTTCTCGATGTATCTCAGCGTGTTCCAAAACATGGGGTTTACGGGCTTCTACGATGACCCGACGCAGCAAACGAACGCCTTGGGCAATTCCAAGACCTTCATCTACGGGCCTTACCGGCAACTCGCGGAGGTGGACGACGAGGCTGGGCACAAGACGACCTACGATTTCGACGCCCAGGCCCGGCGAATCCGGGAAAGCGCCGGAGACGGCGCGCGGGTTACGGAATTTGAATACGGCGACAATCGTTTCCCCGGCACGGTGACGAAGAGCACGGTGAAAACCGCGGCCGGCGACCCAGGCTGGGCCACACCATTGGTAACGATAGATCAACTCGATGCTGCCGGCAGGGTATCCACGGAAACCACTGGGCCGGTTTCCGTCTCCTCGGTCTACGATGGCAACGGCAACAAGCTGGCGGTCACCGATGGGAACGGAAATCAGACGGTCTTTCAGTACGATGCGCGCAACCGTTTGTCGCAAGTGACCTATCCGGCGTCCCAGGGGCAGGCGTTGCCATTCAAAACGTTCCTGTATGACGGTCGTGGGAACAAAGTGCAGGAAACCGATGAAAACGGGCATGCCACCATCTTCAGCTACGACGCGCTCAGCCGGTTGACGGAAGCCCGCCGGGTGATGTCGAGCGGCGACTTGGTGACCGCCTACAGCTACAACAAAGTGAATTCCCGCGTCACCGTGACTGATGCCCGCCTGACGACGACGCGGACGACCTTTGATGCGATCCAGCGGCCGATCCAGGTCACGGAAGCGCAGGGGACAGCAGTCGAGCGGACCACCGCGTTCGTGTATGGCGCCAATTCCGGGGGCAGCGTCTTCAATACCACCGGGTTCAAGCCGACGCAGTCGACCGATCCCCGTGGCTACGTGGCCAATGTCGTTTACGACGCTCTCTACCGGCCGACCAGCAAATCCATCGGCTACGGGTCCGGCCAGACCGCCACGACCCAAATGGGGTATGACGATGTGGGCAATCTCGTGCAAACGACGGATTCGCTCGGCAAAATCACCAAAACAAGCTACGACGCACTCCATCGTCCGGTCAGTGTGACGGCGGGATTTGGCAGCCCGGATGCCGGCACTGCGACGATGGCCTATTCAGGCACCGGATTGAAATGGAAAGCGACGGACGAATTGAACCGGCAAACGGAAACGCACTATGACAATGCCGGGCGGCCGGTCCTGACGCTTGGGCCGGTGCTGGCGGGTGGTTCCCGCTCGCAGACGACGCTGGGCTACGATGCGGCCAGCAATGTGGTATCCAAGGCCGTGCTCGAGACTGCAGGACTCCAGGAGGTTTGGACCTATGGATATGACGGACGCAATCGCAAAGTGCAGGAAGTGCAGCCGCCCGATGCCGACGGCAATCTCGCTTGGACCCTGCTGACTTTGGACCCGGTCGGAAACGTCACGGCGGCGCGGGATGCGCTCGGAAACGTGACCAACAATGCCTACGATGCAGCCAATCGGCTGACCAGTTCGCAGGCCCCCTCGATAACGCTGGCGGACGGGAGCAATACGCGCCCGACGACGCTCAAAACCTACGACGCCAACGGCAACGTCCTGACTTCGACCGACCCGAACGGTCACGTAACGACCAACACCTACGATGCCTTGAATCGGTTGGCGACCACGACCGACGGAGCCCAAATCACCGTGCAGAATACCTACGATCTGTCCGGTAATCTGATCGCGGTGCACGACGGCAAAGGCCAATCGACTTCCTTTGAATATGACGGACTGAATCGGAATACGAAAATCTTGGATGCCACGGGCGCCGCCACAGTCTTTGCCTACGACGGGTTGAACAAAACGAGTCGCACGGATGCGCGCGGCTGGATCACGCAATACGGCTACGACGGCCGGAACCGCCTCATTTCGGCGATTTCCCTGTCAAATCCGGCGGACAACCGTGGCTATGCTTACGACGCTGTAGGCAATCTGCTGGCCGTGGCAGAGCCGAACAAAGGCGGCAAGGCGGACGTGGCCTACACCTACGACGCGCTGAACCGGGTAGGGACGGAAACCTCTGGCGGGGTGACGCACGCATACAGCTATGACCTGGCCGGAAATCGGGTCGTGACGCTTTACGGCGGGACTGGGCGCCTCATGGAGTCCACCTACGATGCGCGCAACCGTCTGCTCTCGATCAATGAGCGGCTGAACGGGCAGGCGGCCCAAGCTGGGCGCGTCACTACCTACGGGTACGATGCGGCCGGTAACGTCGTCGTGAAAATATTGCCCAACGGCGACCGTGTGGACATGAGCTACGACTCCTTGAACCGGATGCGGACAATCCAGGGCCGGGCGCCGCCGACAAATCCGAGCCAGGCTGGACGACTCCTCTACTGCTATGCCCAGAGTTTCGATTCCGGGGGCAACAAAGTTCGAATCGACGAGACCTACCCCGATTCCTCTGGCAACCGCGCGCTGGAGATGGCCTGCGACGGAGCGAACCGCCTGTTGACGGAAAAGATCACTGATTCCCAGAATTCCGTGACGACCACGACCTACAGCTACGACGCGGCCAACAATCGGGCGAGTAAATCGGTCAACGGCTTGGTCGCGACCTATACGTACAACAACCTCAACCAACTCACCGGCTGGACGGACACTGCCGGGCACAGCGCGGCCTACGGTTACGACCTCAACGGCAACCGTTTGACGCGCACGGTCAACGGCGCGACCGACGCCTACAGCTACGATACCGAAAATCGGCTCATCAGTCTGGCCAAGAACACGATCGATCAACCGTCAACTTCCCCAGGAACCTACGGGTATATCTACGACTACCGCACCCGCCGGGTAGCTCGGACTGAGGCAGGGAATACCACACAGGTCGTCTTTAGCGGCGGGACGAGCGTACAAGAGTTGGCGGGCAACGCAGCGACGGTCGAATACGTTCGCGGCAGCGATTATGGTGGAGGAATCGGTGGCATCCTCTACACGGTCCGGGGCAATGCGCTGAGCTTCACGCACTACGATGGCCGAGGTGACGTGACGGCGAAAACCGACGGTGGCGGAAACCTGACATATCAGGCGAGCTACGAAGCTTTCGGAAGTCGGACGCGCGAAGTTGGAGCGACACAAGATCGGCAAAAAGCGAATACCAAGGAAGAAGATCCCACCGGCCTACTGAATGAAGGCATGCGCTATCGCGACCTCGAAACTGGAACCTTCACCACACGCGACCCAGCGGGATTCGTCGACGGTCCAAATCTGTATGCCTATGTCCGGCAGAATCCATGGTCCAACTTTGATCCGGAGGGTCTCTCGGCAATTGGGGATTTCGCCAATGGCGCGATGAGTTGGTTCAAAGGACAGATCACCTCTGCAATTGATTCCACGCCTGTGGGTCCATTCCAGCAAGGTTATTTCCAGCGCTGTAATCATTGTGTTAATACTAACGTGAAGCTTACTGTATCTGCGGCATTGGGCCCCCTTGCTGGTTTAATTCCGGGCCAGCGCGAATTTCAGGATAAATTTGCAGACGATTTTTTGGGCGGTAAAGGCAATCCGTTTTGGTATCGGGCCGCTCAAACGACTCTGAATGTCGGAAGCATGATCTTACTTAGCAAGCTGGTGCCGGTGGAGGAAGCAGCAGCTGAGAATCCAGCGCCGATGACGAGCGGCATTTCTGCGGCGGAACCACCTCCGCTACCCACAATGGCTCCAGAGCCGCCTCCGCTACCGGAAGGGAATTCGGCCCTGACGACGACTGTAGAATCAAATGCTGCTGCTGACGCCGCAGAGACGGCACCTGTTTACACGCAAATGGAATTTCCATTTGCACGCGGCGCAAGTATTCAAACACCGGGCGTTACGACTGCCGGTGAAACCTTCGTTCGGGTGGGTGCATCTCCGCAGAACCTAAAATTCGGTTTGACAGATCTGAGCGGGGTGAAACCGGGCACTTACGCCTTCCCAGAAGAAACTTTCAATGCGATTGGGCAGGATCCTGACGCACTTAAAAACTTTGGTGACCTTCCTGGGCCTGCGCCTCAATACTTCCGAATTCTTCGGCCCCCACCAGACACGCCCATTCAAAGGGGGATTGTGCCCGGCGGCGAGTTCGGCGGAGTCGGAGGCGCAGAAGAAGTAATCTTCCCGAAAGGATTTTAAGATGAACGGCGATCGAACCATACCACAGCCTTTTCAAGAGACGGTCAACGCGATGCCCGAGTATAGCTACGGCGTCACACGGATCCGGGTAACGCTCGATGACGGGTCGCGGTTCAGCGATGTGTTTGTTGCCTGGGGAGGTGAAATCGTAAAGGTGGGCACGAGCAAGAACATTCCGTTCGATCCAGCAAGGATCATTTCAGTTGAACGGCAGTGAACTGAAAGGGAGCCAAAAATAGAATAGGGGTCAACAGCCCGACAAATCTTGACATCGGCGCACCATTGGAGTTGCAATTGAGCCAATGCCACGCATGCAGCAGCAATGCAGCAGCAGTTGAGAATATCCCGGAGCGTTCTATCACGTCATGGCGCGTGGAAATCGCCGGGAGCGGATCTTTACTGACGACCGCGATCGGCGGTACTTTCTCCAGGCGTTGGGCGAGGCTTGCGAAAGGACGGGTTGGCGGGTGCACGCCTGGGTATTGCTGGACAACCACTACCATTGCCTGGTCGAAACGCCGGAGGCCAATCTGGTGGCCGGGATGCAGTGGCTCCAAAACACTTATACTCGACGGTTCAATACGCGGCACGGTCTCTGGGGCCGGCTTTTTGGCGATCGCTACAAGGCAGTGCTGACGGAAGGCCGGCGCGGTGAGTATTATTGCACCTTGCTGGACTACATTCATTTGAACCCGGTGCGAGCAGGCCTGATTACACCCGACCGGGGAGAAAGCGTGCAGGATTATCCCTGGAGCAGCGTGGCCAGCGGCTATGCCCTTCCGGCGCGGCGTCGGGCGCCCTGGCTGGCCTGTGTGGTGGGTCTTGGCGCATTTGATTTGCGCGATGAAACCGGCGGACGCCGGCGGTTTGTGGCGCGGCTCGACCGACGGGCCTCGGATGAGGAGACGGAAGATTGCGGGGTGCCCGAACAGGTCGGCGATGGGCGTGCGAGCCATCTGCGGCGCGGCTGGTATTGGGGCAGCCAGGCCTTTGCGGAAAAGATGCTGGAGTTGGCCGCGCGAGTCCTGGGCAAGGGATCGACCAACCGGACCTACCGCAGTGGGCCGGTAGCAAAGGCGCATGGACTGAAGAGGGCCGAGGAACTGGTGAAGGCCGGACTCGCTGCCGCAGGACTCGCGGAAGAGCAACTGGCACACTTGCCCGGAAGCGACCAGCGCAAGGTGCGCGTGGCCAAAGCGGTTTGGGATCAGACGACAGTTTCGATGGGTTGGATTGCCGAGCGATTGCGGATGCGGAGCGCGGCAAACGTCAGCCAAATTCTGCGCCGAACTCGGGCGGAGCCGAGCGCGGCGGGCCGGAGCTGAGGTTCATCCTAACTGGATTGACCGAATTCCATCTTCCTGTCTTGTCGAAGACGGAAAGCCTCCCTGCTTTGGGCCTATTTAAGATGGCGCCGCGCTATTTCTTGCCAGTGCTTCATCCGGGGTGCGAGACTGGCGGACCGATTTCGTTTTGGTGCGGCGAATACGCTCCATTTTCCCTCCTCTGAACATCATGCTGAATGAGACTATTGGCCAACTATCCTCCCACCGAGCTGCGTGCAAGCGGTGGTCCATTTTTCTCGCTGTCGCCATCTTGATCGCCGGTGGTTTAGGCAAACTCAGCACCGCGAGCCTGCTTTGGGCTGCATCTCCACTCTTGCTGCTCGCATTAACCGAAGCCGGATACGCGGCCGAGCAAGGCCGTTGTCCGGAGTTTTTCAGGCACGGGAAGGGCGATGAGACGCTGGAAGTGTTGCCTTCCGAATCGACCATGGTCAGCTCGCGCCGCTTTGGTTCTGCGCTGGTATCGATTTCGATTTGGCCGTTTTATCTCGCGCTTTGGGCCGTCGTGCTGGCTGGTGCGTTTGAATTGCCGCGACACACCATGCCGTCTCCAATTATTTCCGCTGCGGAGACTGGTTCGGCAGTGCGTGAACCAGGGAAGCCAGTTTTGCCAGGCACCAACAATGGCTCAGGGTATCCGCAAAATCCGTTCGCGAACCAACCCTCCGGAAATCCCGGCATGCCGCAGCGGACGCCGGGGACGGTGCTCCAGCGACCGGTCACGCCCGTCAACTATGGAGCAAGACCCCCAGTTCGTCCGCAGGGTCCGCCTCCCACCGTCTACTACGCGACCCCGCCCCCTGGTTCCGCAACGCCTCCAGTACAAAAGAAGCCCTGACGGCAACGGGATCGGACTCTTTTTGTGGTCACTCATTCCAGCGGCCAAAAGTATTTGCATCTTCGCGGCCAGCGAGCGCTACAAATTCGCAGCACGAAGGTCACCTGCTGGGTGCTCTTTTAGTCGATCGAAGTATGGCCAAGAAAGGCAACGATCTTCGCTCGATTCCGTTCAGAGATCGGTGTTCTATTGTGCTCCCATCGTTCGACCGTCTGGTATGCCACTCCCAATATTTCAGCCACTTGCACGTTCGTCAGGCCCATATCGATGCGCTTGCGCCGCAAATACTCCCCAAGCGTCCTTGGTTCGTTTGCGACGCCCCTCCACATCCGTCGATACACTGAAGTCTTGGGAATCGGGGTGCGAATTGTCCGGTCACAAATACCCAGCAGAGCGCACGGTAGCTGCTTCCAGCCTCCGCCTTTCCCCCGCCATGCAGCTACCGCGCCGCCCTCCGCAGTCGCTGAGCTTGGAGTCGTTGCGCGGGATGGGGCAGGACCAATTCGCGCAGGTAACGCTGATGGGCTTCGGTCCACGCGCTTTTGCCGGTGTAGCGGTAACCATGGCGCAGCAGGAAGGCTTTGAGTTGGGCGCGACCGCGCCGCAGGTCCTGCACCGCATCGGTGCGCGCCCGGCACAGATCGCGCATCGCTTCGTCGCTGGCGTCGGGCAAGTGGACGGCGGTCAGTTCGCCGGCGCGATGCAGGCGCGCCAGCTTGAGGGCATCACGCCGATCCGTTTTGATCCGTTCGCCCGGCTTCTGCGGAATGAGGGAGGGCGCCACGACCGTGCAGGCGATCTTCAGTTGGGCGAGCCGCCGCGCCAGCACAAAGCCGGTCGGCCCGGCCTCGTAACAGACCCGAAGCTCCGCCTCCGGA
>Ga0206812_1142_pt1 | contig 13297 bp, 7 predicted proteins | sample Alteio_BWOrgCont_54_FD_152912 | JGI IMG/M metagenome (GOLD analysis project Ga0206812, IMG submission 152912) | Enriched cells from forest soil in Barre Woods Harvard Forest LTER site, Petersham, Massachusetts, United States -... | ecosystem: Environmental > Terrestrial > Soil > Temperate forest > O... | reverse complement strand
GGCCCATGCTCATCTTGACCGTGGCGTTGGCCTGCGCGCGCGTCGGATCCTTGGCCGCGTCCTGGGCAAATTGCTTTAATTGGGGCCCCATGAAAACCGAGGCCAGAACGATGACGATGACCCCAATCACCACCACCCCTCCGCAGCCGATACCGAGCCATGCAAGCCCGCTAAGGCCTTTTTTCGTGGGGGGAACGGGAGAAGTATCCATGGCCGGACGCTAGCTGGCAGAGATGGCCGACTGCAAGCATCGAACTTCCAGCAACGATCCCACGGCACGCCAGGCACCCGCGAGGACGGCAGCATGCACTATCACCAGGAGGATTTCCGTCCCAGACTACCGTCGCGGCGGTGCTTTCCCGATCTTGACCAGAGAGAGGTCGGCAAACCAAGCCGTCCCCACGACGCCATCGTTCCAAAATCCAAGACGCCCACCCACCTCCACTTCCGTTTCCGCGCCGGTGATGATGTCGACCGACACCCTCGTCCACGATTTCGTCTTATTCACCGACAGTGATTTTTGCCGGGTGCCTTCCAAATCGAGGCTCGCACCGCCTTTGCCATCCCGCTGCGTGGATCGCGCGTCCTTCGTTTTGATGTAGCCTTCCAGGCGATAGCGCGTCTCGGGTTCCACCGTGACCTTTTGCTTCAAATGGGAGTCATCGTCCTGGGCGTTTTCGATGCGGACCGAGGGATTGTTCCCGTGCTTTTCGTTTGGATCGAGGGTCATCACCCCGTGCTTGGCATGCGGGTCAAACGTCCAGCCTTCGGTGCCTTTCGTGAAGTCGCCATTCACCAGCAGGTTTTTCGAACCGGAAGTTTCCTGTCCAAGGGTCAAGGATCCGCTCTGGGCCAGCGCCAAGGACCCCGTGAGCGTGAGCCCGGCGAGCACCGCCAGGAATTTCGTGCCTGTTCTCAAGGGGGAGGAGTTCATCCGCCGGATGCTGAACATTTGCCGCACTCACGACAAGGATATGTTGCCCCATCTCCGCCGAGCGGATGTATTCCCACTTGCATACGTACTTCACGCGGGGCGGCTCGGCACGAGACCTGCGATTCCGGAGGGGCTCTGAATGAAATCGCAAGACCGTTCGCTGAGCTTAAGCCTATGAGGAGACTGAAAAACTCGGTGCGTCCGATCACGCTGACGTTCACGGTCGCCGCAGCGACACTGCTGATCGCGCCCGCTTGGTCTCCGGAGATCGGCGATGGCCTCATGAAGATGTTCCTTCCTGAGAAGGCAAAACTCGTCCAGTCAATGGAGAAGACCGATGCGGCAGGTGCGGTCTTCGCTGGAGCGCCTTCGGGCGCCAGTCCTTCTTCTTCCGGCGACTCGGTGGTTCATGGACGGATTTCTGGCGTTCTCGATCCAGCTTTTGGCGGGCGAGGGTCCTCCGGGGCGTCACCGCTGGATCGGCAATTCGGCCATCTGGTGGCCTCCGTGCTCGAGGCTGCACGCCGCCGCGGTGAAGTAGCACCGTTTGGCGCGGTGCGCCGGAAGTTCGTCACCCTCTCGAGCCCGGCCACGAACAACCTGCACCAGGAAACGATGCTGGACTCGGCGTTCGGGGAAACCATGGAGGAATTGGACGACCAGCAGGCGGAAGGGTTCGAATCTGCATTTCCCGGCAGCACAAGTCCCGACGCGGAAAGGCGGCGCGCGCTGGCGGCAAGCTTCCTGGCCGCCATGGACACGACCCCGCCAGGCGGATCACCAGCCGGGTTGGGCTTTTGCGTGGTCGCGATTAGCGTGAACCCCGTGCCGATAGACGGCGGCTTGGGCGCGCCGGGAGTGGTGTGGACCGCGCCGACCGGCAACCTGGTGGCCAGCCCCGCGACCCCGGGTGCGTCGCCGACGATGGCGTGGTATGGCCTCGCTGCTGTCGCACCTCCGGCCAGCGCAAGCTACACTGCCTGGAGTGGCAATTCGCTGATCTCGACGGGACCATTGAATCCGGTGAGAGCGCCGAATTGGAACAACTACGCGCCTTCGCCAAGAACGGTGCGCCAGGGCAGCGTGAGTTCTGGTGGAAGTTCCCGCGCCGTGTCGGTTGCGACGCCGAGCGCGACAGCGCCCACAGCGGTCAGCCAGAGCCTCGCCGTAGTCAGCCAGAGCCGCATCGTGATGAGCCCGAGCCCGGTGGTGGCGGCCCCGGCGAGCGGGAGGACTGCCGCGACGACCTCCAGCCTGGTGTGGGTGGACCCCACCCTCGCCAGCTTCAACGGCACCGGCGCCGGCACCAATGGACAAAACCCCAAAGGCAGCCTGCTTTTGATCGGCAGCACGCTTTACGGCACCACCGAATCCGGCGGCCCCAATAACGATGGCACGGTCTTCTCGGTGCCGGTGACTGGCGGCACTCCCACAGTTCTCGCCACCTTTGACGGCACCCATGGAGCAAACCCCTTCGGCAGCCTGATTCTGATCAGCGGCACGCTCTACGGGACCACTTCGGCAGGGGGCACCAATAGCGATGGCGCGATTTTCTCGCTGCCGGTGGGCGGCGTGGCGGGCGGCGGCGCGCCCACGCTTCTCGCCAGCTTCAATGGCACCAATGGAACAGGCCCCCTGGGCAGCCTGATTCTGAGCGGCAGCACTCTCTACGGCACTGCCTCGGAAGCCGGCGCCAACGGTGGTGGCACGGTGTTCTCAGTGACGTTGACCGGCACGCTCACGCGCCTCGCCAGCTTCGACGCCGCCCATGGACAAGTCCCCACCGGCAGCCTGCTTCTGAGCGGCGGCAAGCTCTACGGGACCACCGAAGCCGGCGGGCCCTTCGGCTTTGGAGTGGTCTTCTCGCTGCCGGTGGCCGGTGGCACGCCCACCGTTCTCGCCGCCTTCAACCCTGCCAGTTCTGGACCCTCAAACCCCAAAGGCAGCCTCATCCTGGTTGGCAGCACGCTCTACGGCACCAGCCAGGGCGGCGGCGCCCACGACGATGGCACGGTGTTCTCGCTGCCGATCACCGGGGAGCCGCTCGAAGGTCTGCCCACGGTTATCGCCAGCTTCAACACTGCCGATACCAATGGATCGTTCCCGGACGGCAGCCTCACGCTGAGCGGCGACGGCACCACGTTCTACGGCACCACCAGCGGCGACGGATTCGCCACCCAAGGCACGGTGTTCTCGCTCCCATTGGCCGGTGGCACGCCCACGGGCATTGACGTCTTCACGGGCGCCAGTGGCGGGGGCGAGTCCCCACTGGGCGACGTGACCCTGAGCAGCGACGGCACCACGCTCTACGGCACCACAGAAGCCGGCGGTGTCAACGGCGAGGGCACGGTCTTCTCGCTCTCGTTGGTGCCCGAGCCGTCCACCTGGATGATGACGGCCTGCGGAATCGCCCTGCTGGGCCTGACGCGCCGCCGCTCTGCTCGCGGGGCGTAGGCTCTACTCCTCTAGCGGCGCGGCGGCGCTTTGCCGAGTTTGACCATGGTCAGGTCGGCGAACCATGCCGTGCCTGTGACCAAGTCATATCCCAAGCGGGCGCCCACGTCGATTTGCGTCTCTGCTCCGCTCACAATCACCACCGACACCTTCGTCCACGATTTCGTTTTGCTAATGGTCACCGACCTTTGCCAGGAGTTGTCCAAAACGAGCTGCGCCCCGCCTTTGCCCGTGCGGCTCACCGATTGCAGGTCCTTCGTCCGGATGTAGCCTTCGAGACGGTAGCGCGTCTCGGGTTCCACCGTGACCGTCTGCTTGAGGTGAGTGTCGTCTCCGGCGATATTGTCGATGCGCAAGGACGGCTTCTCGCCATGCTTTTCGGTTTCGTCGATGGGCATTTTCCCGACCTTTTGCGTCGCGTTCAAGGTCCAGCCCTCGGTGCCTTTCGTGAAGTCGCCATTCACCAGCAGGTTTTTCGTGCTGGGAGTTTCCTGTCCGAGTGTCGGGGTTGCATTCTGGTTCTGGGCCAGCACCAGGGAACCCGTGAGCGTGAGCCCGGTGAGCACCGCCAGGAATTTCGTCCATGTTCTCAAGGGGGAAGAGTTCATCCGTCGGATGCCGAACATTTGCCTCCCGTGCGGCAAAGATATGTTGCCTCGGCCTTCGGCGACTGGATGACCGCACCCTGGCCGGCCAGGGTGTGTTGGAAAACTTCTCCCCACCACTCCGCCTCACGACTCGGGCCACCCGATTCCCGCCACCAAAACGCCCGTAATTCTACTTGTATTGCCCCGGGCCACCGGGCAGTCTCCCAAGCCGATTCACGTATTTTGACCGTTGCATCGGGACATCCGCGAGACCGAAGAGTGTTCGGGGGTGGAAGTTTTGCCGGGACGCCGTTTTACGCGAGATCTCCAGCTTCCTGTGGAAGCGCGTCTTCATCCCGGGCGCCACGTCCCGCACTTTATGCGCGGCGGCTCGGCAGGGGGGTGCGGTTCCAGGCGGGCGCTGGATGAAACTGCAAGACCCTTCGCTGAGCTTACGCCTATGAAGAGACTGAAAAATTCGGTACGCCCGATCACGCTTACGGTCACCGCCGCCGCGGCGACACTGCTGGTCGCTCCCGCTTGGTCGCCGAAGATCGGCGATGGCCTCGTGAAGATGTTTCTTCCTGAGCAGGCAAAACTCATCCAGCCAAAGGAGAAGACCGGTGCGCGAAGCGCGATTGCCGCTGGGGCGCTTTCGGACGCAAGTTCTTCTTTCGGCGCATCGTTGGTTCATGGACGGATTTCTGGCGCCCTCGATCCGGCTTCCGGCAGGCCGGAATCGTCCGGGTCCTCGCCGATTGATCGGCAATTCGGCAACCTGCTGGCCGCGCTGCATGAGGCTGCCCGCCGCTATGGTGAGGAAGGGCCGTTTGGCGCGGTGCACCGGAGGTTCGTCACCCTCTCGGGCTCAGCCCCGGATCGCCTGCGCGAGGGATCGGCGCTGGATCTGGAGTTCGGGAAGACCCTTGTGAAATTGGACCGCCGGAAGAGCGCTGAAGAGGACTCCGACGCGGAAAGGCGGCGCGGGATAATGGCAGGTCTGCTGGCCGCCATGGACATGAGCCAGGCAGGCGAATCCTCGACCAGGTTGGACTCTTCCATGGTGGCGATCGGCCTGAACTCGGTGCCGATGGACGGCGGCTCGGGCGCGCCAGGAGTCGTGTGGACCCCGCCGGGCGGCAGTCCGGTGGCTGGCTCCTCGACCACGGGCACGTCGCAGGCGCTACCCTGGTATGGCCTCGCTCCTGTGGCGTCTGCGGCGAACGGGGGTTACGCCCCGTGGAGTGGCAGTCCCGGCAGTGGTTCGCTGGTCCCGACGGGACCATTCTACCCGGTGATGGCACCGGTCTGGAGCAACTACGCGCCTTCGCCCATCACCGTGCCCAGGAGCAGCGTGAGTTCTGGTGGAAGTTCCCGCGGCGTGTCGGTCGCGGCGCCGAGCACGCCGGCGACCGCGGTGGTGAGCCGCAGCTTGGTGGCGGCCGCTCTTCCGGCGAGCGGAGACACTGGCGCGGGGACCCCCGGCCAGTTGCAGCCGGCCGCAATGCCGCAGATCAACCCCCTCTACAGTTTCCGCACCAGCGGCCCCAACGATGGAACAGCCCCATCGGGGAGCCTGCTTCTATTCGGCAACACGCTCTACGGCACCACCAGAAACGACTTCGCCAACAACCTTGGCACGATATTCTCCGTGCCAGTGACCGGCGGCACGGACACGATTTTGTTCAGCTTCGATGGCACCGCTCATGGCTCACACCCCTCCGGCAGCTTGATTCTCAACAGCACCCACACCACGTTCTATGGCACCGCCTCCGGCGGCGGCTCCAACGGCAATGGCACGGTGTTCTCGCTGCCGGTGGGCGGCGGCACAGCCACGGTCCTGTTCAATTTCGACGGAACCAGCCATGGAGCAACCCCCCAGGGCAGCTTGATTCTGAATGCCGCCGGCACCACGCTCTACGGCACCACCACAGGCGGCGGCGCCAACAGCGATGGCACGGTGTTCTCGCTGCCGGTGACCGGCGGCACGCCCACGGTTCTGTTCAGTTTCGACGGCACCAGTCATGGCGCAAACCCCGCCGGGAGCTTGATTCTGAATGCCGCCGGCACCACGCTCTACGGTACCACCGAAAGCGGCGGCGCCAACGGCGATGGCACGGTGTTCTCGCTGCCAGTGGGTGGCGGCACGCCCACGATTCTATTCAGTTTCGACAACACTCATGGGGCCACTCCCACAGCCAGCCTGCTTCTCATCGGTAGCACGCTCTACGGCACCACCAGAAACGGCGGCACCGACAGCGAAGGCACAGTGTTCTCCCTGCCGCTGACCGGCGGCACGCCGACGATTCTAGCCAACTTCGACGACACCCATGGAGCGAACCCCAGTGGCAGCCTGACGCTGAGCACCGACGGCACCAAGCTCTACGGCACCGCCACCAACGGCGGCGCGGACATCGATGGTACGGTGTTCTCGCTGCCGCTGACCGGCGTGGCGGGTGGCGGCTCGCCCACAGGCCTCGCCGACTTCACTGGCGGCAATGGAGTGAATCCCGAAGGCGACCTGACGCTGAGCACCGACGGCGGCACAGTCTACGGCACCACCCAAAGCGGCGGGACCAACGACGCCGGCACGGTGTTCTCGCTGGCTGTGCCCGAGCCGTCGTCCATCTGGATGGCGACGGCCTGCGGAATCGCCGTGCTGGGCCTGACGCGCCGCCGCTCCTCTCGAAGGGCGTAGCCCCAGGAAGACCTGTTCGCCTCGTCGAATCGAGAGGAGTTCCAAACTCTCCAGTCGGTAGCGTGTCCCATCGGCCGGATGGCTAACGTCCGGCTTCCGCCGCGCCAGCCAAATTCCCGTCTAGCAATTCTCCGGGGAAGCGGTTTACTCAGAAACGTCAAGATGTCACCGATTCGCTACAACTGCGCCGGAGTCTCCCGCCGCGACTTTCTTCAGATCGGTCTCGGCGGCACGCTGGGCCTTGGTCTCTGTGATCTGTTGCGCGCACGGGCCTTGGGCGCCACGGCCTCGCCCGCGGCGAAGAATGTCAATTGCATCATGATCTGGCTCGATGGCGGGCCGTCGCATTACGAGACGTTCGACCCGAAGCCGGACGCCCCGGCGGAGATTCGCGGCACGTTTGGCACCATTCCGACCTGCGTACCCGGCGTGCAATTCAGCGAGACCATTCCGAATCTCGCGAAAACTTTCGACAAGTTCACCGTCATCCGTTCGATCTGCCACAAGGACCCGAACCACGGCGGCGGCAACCACTACATGATGACCGGCGCGCCCACGCCGGTGCCCGTCGGCTGCGGCGCCTTCGTCACCTTCCATCCGTCTTTCGGATCCATGGTTTCCTACGATCGCGGGGTGCGCAGCGGTCTCCCCGCTTACATGGCCATGCCGAGCAACACGCGCTCCGGCGGGCCGAACTTTCTCGGCGGCCAGCATGCGCCCTTCGTCATCGGCGGCGACCCGAATTCCAACGGCTTCCAGGTGCGCGATGTGGTCGTCCCGGCGGAGATTTCCGAGGGCCACGCCCGGTCGCGCCGCGATTTGCGGACCTCGCTCGACCGCTTGCAACGCTTCAACGACCAACTCGTCGACGACCCGGCGGTGGTCTTCGACAAGTTCTACCAGCAAGGCTTCGACCTCGTCTCGTCGCCCAAGGCCCAGGCGGCCTTTGATATCAGCCGCGAGGATCCCAAGGTCCGCGATCGCTATGGCCGCAACGACGTCGGCCAGCGGATGCTGCTCGCCCGTCGGCTCGTGGAAGTCGGCGTGTCCTGGGTCACGGTGAATTACGGCGGTTGGGACGATCACAAAAAGCTCTTCGAGACGTTCAAGGGCCCCCGTTTGAAGACCTTCGATCAGGCGCTGGCCGCACTCCTCACCGACTTGCAGGAACGTGGCCTCATGGAAAACACCATGGTCATCGCCCTCGGCGAATTCGGCCGCACGCCGAAGATCAACAAGGACGCGGGCCGCGACCATTGGCCGTTTGCCATGTCCGTGCTCATGGCTGGCGCGGGGATTCCCGGCGGGCAGATTGTCGGGGCGACCGACGCCAAGGGTTATCACGCCGCGGAGAATGTCTATCGGCCCGAGGATTTCGCGGCGTCGCTCTACACGAAGATGGGCATCGACCCGAATATCAACCTCGAAACCAGCACCGGGCGCCCGGTGCCCCTGGTCAACGACGGCCGGCTGATCAAGGAACTCTTCGTCTAGCCGCGTGTCGTTCCGCGCCGCAGGTTTTTTCTTCGCGGTCCTTGGTACGGCTTTCGCCGGGGCACCGACCCTCGAACACCTTTATCCCGCGGCCGGGCAGCAAGGCACCACGGTGTCCGTCGCGGCCACCGGCAAGTATGATCCGTGGCCGCCGCAGGTCTGGGTCGATGCCCCGGGCATCGCCTTCACCCCGGCGAAGACCAAGGGAAAGTTTGACGTGCAAATCGCCCGGGATGCCGCACCCGGCCCGCATCTCGTCCGCTTTTTCAACAAGGATGGCGCTTCGATCCCGCGCTTCTTCATCGTCTCCACCGAGCCCGAGTTGCCCGAGATCGAACCGAACGACGATTTCAAATCGCCGCAAATGATCGCGAACCTGCCCGCGACGATCAGCGGCCGGCTCGACAAAGCCGGCGACGTGGATTCGTTCGGGGTCACTTTGAAAAAGGGCGAGACCCTTTCCGCGCGAGTCGAAGCCTACGTCCTCGCCTCGACCTTCGATGGGATGCTGCGCATCGTGGACACCGACGGCGTGGAACTGGCCTTCAACCACGATGGCCGCACGCTCGACCCGGATCTCACCTGGGAGGCGCCGCGCGACGGCACCTTCGTCGTGCAACTCATGGGTTTCGCCTATCCCGCCAACGCCGATGTCCACCTCACGGGCGGTGAAGGGTGCGTCTATCGCTTGCACCTCTCGACCGGCCCGCACCCTCGCATCCATTTCCCACCTCACGAGGCGAGCCAGGGCGCGGAGATCGCCGAGCAGAAGCCCAACGACACGGCCGCCAACGCGCAGGCCATCCCGATTCCGTGCTGCGTGTCCGGCTGCATCGACAAGCCGGGCGACGAGGATCGCTTCGCCTTCACCGCCACGAAGCAGAAGACCTACGAATTCCGGGTGCTGAGCGCGCGCGCGGGCACGCCTCTCGACGCCTGGCTGGCCATCGAAACCAAGGATGGCAAGCAACTCCGCCGCAACGACGACACCGACGGCTCGCGCGATCCACAACTCACCTGGACCGCGCCCAGCGACGGCGTCTACCAGGCCGCCATCGGCGACTTCACGCATCACGGCGGACCCGACTACGTCTACCGGCTCACTGCCGCCGAGGCCCAGCCCTCCGTGATCGGCACGACCGCGAGCCATTCGATCAATATCGCCGCCGGCCAGTCGGGTGAAATCAAAGCCACGGTCAAACCGGCCAATGGCTTCAAGGCCAAAATCCAGCTCGTCGCCAAGAATCTGCCGGAAGGCGTCTCCGCGCCGGCGGTGGAAGTGCCGGAAAAAGGCGGCGATGTCTCCTTGAAGATCAGCGCCACAGCGGATGCGTCCGTCGCCGCCCAACCCATCCAGGTCGTACTGCGTGAAACGGAGTCGGGCAGCGAACACCCGGTGGTTTTTTCGATGGTCACCACCGGGCAAAACAACGGCGTCCCGCAAGGCTACACCGAGCTCGTCATCGACTCGACGGACCAACTTTGGTTGACCGTCGCCGGTGGGGCCAAAAAACCGGAGCCGCCGAAGTATGTCGCCACTCCGTTCACCAACGCCGGGAACTTCAATCCCGACATCGAAGGGCCCGCTTGCGATGCCGAGGGCAATGTCTACGCCGTCAGTTGCCTGTGGCTGCAAACCATCGGCCGGACTACTCCGCAAGGCGTCACCGAAGTCTTCGCAACACTGCCCGGAATCAGCGCGGGCAACGGCATCCGCTTCGACCGCGCCGGCACGATGTATGTCGCCGATTACACCGGCCACAATGTGCTCCGCGTGGATATGAAGACGCGGGCCGTGAGCGTCTTCGCCCACGAGGGAACCATGAACCAGCCCAACGATCTGGCGATCACCGCCGACGGTACGCTCTACGCGAGCGATCCAAATTGGGAGGATGGCACCGGCCAGATCTGGCGCATCGACCGGGAGGGACACGTGCAGCGCGTCGCGGAGAAGATGGGCACGACCAATGGCATCGACATCAGCCCCGACGGCCACACGCTCTACGTCAATGAAAGCGTGCAGCGCCGGGTGTGGGCATTCACCATCGCGCCCGATGGTTCGCTAAAGGACAAGCGCCTGCTCCGACAATTCGACGATACTTTCAGTTTCGATGGCATGCGTTGCGACGTGGACGGCAATCTTTACATCACCCGCCCCGGCAAAGGCGTGGTCGTCAAGATGTCGCCCGGCGGCGAAGTCCTGCGGGAAATCGACACGCTCGGCGCCCGGCCGAGCAACCTGTGCTTCGGCGGCCCGGATGGCTGCACGATCTATGTCACCGAGGTCGAGCACCAGCGGCTCGTGCAATTCCGCGTCGAGCGCCCCGGCCTCGAATGGCAGCGGTGGCACAAAAAATAATCCAATCCTCCACGACCGATGACCGACCGATTCGCCAATTCCCGCCGCCTTTTCGAGCGCGCCCAGCAAAGTATCGCCGGCGGCATCAACAGCGGCATCCGCAAAATGGAGCAACCCGTGCCGCTCTACTTCGCGCGCGGCGCGGGCTCGCGGCTCTGGGATGTCGATGGCAACGAATACATCGACTTTCAGATCGGCCAGGGTGCGCTGCTTTTCGGCCACGCGCCGCCCGGCCTCGCCGATGCCATCGCCGCCCAGGCCCGCCTCGGCACGCATTGGGCCGCGCAATCGGAACTCGAGATCGAAGTTGCCGAGCGGCTGCAGTCCATGGTGCCCGCCGCGGAGCGCGTGCGTTTCAACAACTCCGGGACCGAAGTCGTGATGAGCGCCCTGCGCCTCGCCCGCGGTCTCACCGGCAAACCCCTCGTCCTGAAATTCGAAGGCCACTACCACGGCTGGTCCGACGAAGGCCTCGTCGGCTTCGCCCCGCCGCCGGACAAATGGGGCAGCGATGACGAGCCGACGCGTCTGCATCCGAGCAAGGGCATCATTCCCGAAGTGCTCGATCAATTCGTCGTCGCGCGCTGGAACGATCCCGACCATTTGCGCCGGCGCGTGGAGCAATACCGCGGGAAAATCGCCGCGATCATTTTCGAGCCTGCGCTCTGCAATACCGGTTGCCTCGAACCGGTGGATGGCCTGCTCGCGACCATCCGGGAACTGTGCGACCGCGAAGGCGCGCTCATGATCGCCGATGAAACGATCACCGGTTTTCGCTTCGGCGCGTCGTGCGCGCAGGGCTATTACGGGGTGTCGCCCGACCTGACGATCTTTGGCAAGGCGATCGGCGGCGGTGTGCCTTTTGCCGCGCTCGCCGGAAAGGCCCGGATGTTTGAGCCGATCATCCGCGGCGAAGTTGTGCACGCGGGGACGCTCAACGCCAATCCGCTCTGCCTCGCGGCCAGCCGCTGGTGCCTGGACCAAATCCTTGCGCAGGGACCGCGGCAACCGGCCGGACTCCAGGCCCTCGGGAATCGGCTCATCGACGGGCTCAAAAGACTCGCGCGCGAGTACGCGGTGCCCTTGCAGCCGCAGGGTCCCGGCCTCGTCTTCCACACCGCGATGCTCAAGCCCGGCGCCGCGCCGGGGCCGATCCGCGATTATCGCGACTACGTCCTCCGGCACGACGCGCCCCGCTGGGCGCATCTCCGGCGCTGCCTGCTCGAGCACGGTGTGCGGGCCATCGAACGCGGGCTGTGGTTCATGAGCCTCGCCCACACCGACGTCGATCTCGACGCCGCGCTCACCCGCGCCACCGCCGCTTTCGCCCAACACGCCGCCGAATGGAAAGCATGAACCGCCCTCGCGTCCTCATCGCGGGACTCTTTCACGAAACGCACACCTTCCTCGACGGGACAACCGGCCTGGGCGACTTCGACGTCCGGCTCGGCGATGAGTTGCTCCGCTACGCGGGTGACAGCTCGCCCCTCGGTGGTGTGCTGGAATCGGCGGCCGCCTATGGCTGGGGGATCGTGCCGGCGGTGGACTTTCGCGCCGCGCCCAGCGCCACAGTCGAGGACGCCGTGGTCGAGGCGTTCTGGCGGGAATTGCGCGCGCGCATCCCGGCGAAACTCGATGCGGTTTACCTCGTCCTGCACGGCGCCATGGTCTCGCAGTCGCTCTGCGACGTGGAAGGCGAAATCCTCGCGCGGCTGCGGAAAAGCGTCGGGGCGGTGCCGGTGTTTGGGAGCTTCGACCCGCACGCCAATTTCACCCAACGCATGGCCGAACTCACCAACTGCCTCGTCGCCTATCGCGAAAATCCTCACACCGATGGCCGCTCCTCCGCCATATTCGCCGCGGACCTTTTGCAACGCTCCCTCACCACCGGACAGGTCCCGCGCATGTTCTGGCAGCATGCCAGGTTGATGTGGCCGCCGACCGGCACCGGCACCGCCGCCGAGCCCATGCGTTCGCTCGAAGCGCTGGCCCGCCAGATGGAAAGCGAGCATCCGGAATTCTGGGCGGTGAACGTCATCGCCGGCTTCTCGTTTGCCGATACGCCCGACACCGGCGTCAGTTTTGCCATCGCGACGACCGGCGCGGAAGCGCACGCCCACGCGGCGTTGCAACAACTCTGCGCGCTCGCCGGGAAAGGCAAAGCCGCGGGCAATGTCACCGACGAGCCACTCGCCGGCACCATGGCCCGGCTCACGCCGTTGCCACCCGGCCTCACCGTGCTCGTCGAGCCCGCCGATAACATCGGCGGCGGAGCCCCCGGCGACGGCACCAGCCTGCTGCGCGCCCTCGTCGCACACGCCATCCCCAATGCCGCGATTGCCATCAACGATCCCGAGGCGGTGCGTTACCTGTCCTCCCTCCGCGTCGGCACCCGCGCGACCCTGCCGATCGGCGGCAAGGGCAGCCGCCTGGATCCCGGCCCCTGCACGCTCGAGGTCGAGCTGCTCCGCACGAGTGACGGCAATTTCGAACTCATCGACAAGCAGAGCCACCTCGCGGCGATGGCCGGCGACCACTTCCACATGGGACCGTGCGCCGTCGTGCGGCACGCGGGCCGCCTGACCATCCTGCTGACCACGCGCAAGACACCCCCCTTCGATCTCGGCCAATGGCGCAGCCAGGGCGTCGACCCGACCACGCTTTCCGTGATCGTCGTCAAAGCCGCCGTCGCGCATCGCCGCGTCTACGATCCCATCGCCGCCCGCATGTTTTGGGTCGACACCGCGGGACCGTGCAGCAGCAACCTCCGC
>Ga0206812_1141_pt1 | contig 13327 bp, 19 predicted proteins | sample Alteio_BWOrgCont_54_FD_152912 | JGI IMG/M metagenome (GOLD analysis project Ga0206812, IMG submission 152912) | Enriched cells from forest soil in Barre Woods Harvard Forest LTER site, Petersham, Massachusetts, United States -... | ecosystem: Environmental > Terrestrial > Soil > Temperate forest >... | reverse complement strand
CGAAAGATAAATACACTTGTAGAACAACAAAAAAAAGAAGGAAATATAAAATGTATTTGGACAAGCAAGTAAAACAAAAGCGTTCACTTGGATCATTACGAAAAGCCAATAAAACCAAGCCGAAATCACCTGATCTCACGGGGCAGATGAAGTTACAGAGGCATACGGCTGCTGCGATTGTCGACCAATTTGATCATGATAAAGTCGAAGAGATTGTTTGCAATATCGCGGGATGGAAAAATCAAGATTACAACGGTCCGTATCTCACCGTTGAACTGTCGCCCCGTTTCGTTGCCCGACCGCCGGTTGAGCGAGACGACATCATAGATTCCATTATCAACGACAAAGAGGAGGACGACATTGAAACTATCTGATCCGGCCACGGCTTTCCGAATTCCTAAAACGATACTCGCGGCCGTCGACGCTATTTGCGCCAGACAAGATTTGACGCGTTCGCAGGTCTTTCGACGTAGTGTCATGCAATATCTGAAAAATCAGAATGCAATTGCTAGGGACGTGAGCCCACCTGCAGCACAGCAAGCGTGGCCGGCTGACCTTTTCGAACCTGAACGTTAGGTTGAAAGAATTGGGAGAAAAACACAGGAAGTAAATTATACAACGCCGAAAGCCTGTTAGACAGTGTTTACCGAAGCGTTGTTCAGACTCAGTAGGACAATTGAAGGAGAAGAATAATGACATTGCGAAAATTCAGAGAGTTTGTTCGGGATTGTGAGAGACCCGTTTCAAGACGATTGGAGCCGAGCGTTTTGGAAGAAGAGACGGATGACCAAGACATTACGGATGCGGCGACGGTTATAATTGGCAGCGAGTTGCCGGTTAGCGAACGCAATCGGCTGACGGACGATCTTCTGATTGGCATTAGGAAGATGAGCGAACGTGGGGACACAATTATAGCAATCGCAGTGGCGTTGGAGTGAGAGTGCAGGGGAGGGGATTGGGGTATGAAAGAGACTTCGATAGATCAAATAGATGGAAGCCAAGACTGATGCGTTCATTCCGGGTCAGCGAGCACCTAGAGGAAATGATCAAGCAGGAGTGTAAACGGCGTAAAACAGATTTTAGTTCATTCATGAGAGCGGCTGCGTTGGGGGCGATGCGCAATCGAACATATCATCGTGGCGATGTAAGTTCGTAATACGTTTTATCCGTAGTTTCCAAAGCTCAAAATGGATATTATCGCGTTGCGTTCAACGCGTTCAGCGGGACGATGCTAACAAGGCTCAATCGTAGGCAGCGGATCGAAATCGTTTCGTGGTGGCTCGCTAGGCGGCGACGAGTTAAGCACAGTCGGTAAGCAAACCATGGCTCATGCGTACTCGGCGATGGATTATTATTTCGATCATCTAATGAAGGCCGTTGCATCGGCACCATCGGGAGGAACGGAGTTCGGCGAGAAAGTAAAAGCTTGTGCGGAGCAGAACATTTCCGCCACCCAGGAATTTTGTTTGGGACCTGAGCTACGCCAAGGATATGCAAGATATGCTTCGAATTCAGATGGAATTCATGCGCCCGCAGTTGGAAACCTTTGGCGAGCAGGCTAAGGACCTAAGCGAGGCTTATGTCAAAGCGGCGTCAGGTCAAATGAGGAAGCCATTCCCGTGAGGATGATGCATGCGCCGCTTTTATCAGCCTGATTAGGGTTCAGATTGAAGAGGATCGTGGAGCAGGCCAATGCGTCCTTCCGTTTCTACCATCATCCAGCCATTGTCGTAGGCGTATTCTTGCGTTGACGATCCGTGAGACTCGATGTCACCACCGCCCTCGAATTTTCTGATTATGTTCGAGTTTTTTTTCGAGAATTTTACATCCCACCAATATGCATTGTGATCAGGACAATATTCCAAGTCTATCGAAGAATTAGGGTCCGGGTCATTATGGAGAAACCAGAGCACGTTTAATGTGGCCAAGCTCGAGAAGCTGGTGTCCGGTGTAAGCGCAAACCCCCTCCCAAGGCATTTGACGATTTCATCCTTCGTGTCCTGATATCGACCGCCTTGGTGAACGCGGTCGCGCATAACTTGCTGCACAAGTCGATGAACGCTAACAATGCCGCGCGCCTGGTCGATAGAAATGAGGGAAACGGCGGTCAGCGTCTCGAAAGCTAAGGCATTTTCCACGTCGCCGGCGGCGTGGAAAAATTCAAGTGGAACACCATCGGGAGAAAGGAAGGCAAGTATCCCCAATATCCTTTCTGCCGTTTGGACCTCTTCGACTGCCTTCTGAACCGCCAGGCTGAATGTGCCATAAATGGAATTCGGATATGTTATCCCCTTCGGCTTAATCCGCATCATTTCGATAAGTTGTTTTCGGTAATTATCGAAACTAAGTCCAGCGTGCCGACAGAATGCGCCAGCCTGGTCGAGCGCAAGAGGTAGGCAGCCGAGAGCGTCCGCCAACCGCGCGGCGCCCGCCCGATCTTTACTCTTGGCTCGCTGCAACAGATACTCAAGACCAACGTCTTTCGGAAACACATCGACAGTAAGTCAGTGGCCCGACTGTACCAATCGGCCCAGCGGCTCGTCACCAGCAGATGAGTATTTGAGCGCGGAATGAGGCCTTCAATTATATCTGGATTTTCCACGTTGTCGTAGACAAGTAGCCATGGCAGCGGGGAGCGCGCGATGAGGCCGGAGACGAAACCGGCGGCGATCCTCTCGTCTTCGACCAACTTTGAGGCATTGAGTTGAGGCGCGACCGCTAGTTTTCTATCAATGCGACCCTGCCAGTGCCGCAAGGCTAGCAATCAACGCGGGCCGTGCCTCCCCGGAGGCCCACCAGACACCCGCGTAATCGCCCGCGAAACGGTATGCATACTCCACGGCGAGCGAGGTCTTGCCATTTCCCGCGGGTCCTACGATCGCCTGCACTTGAACTGCCGCAGCTAAATCTGCTCCAGCGCCAGCGAAGTTCGACCGCAACTGTTCTAATAGCGTATCGCGACCGATCAATGCCGGGTTTCGAGCGGGCACCCCTTCGAAGATAGGTGGTGGCGTCCTGTATCGGGCTGCGCGACCCTCTGCGATCGCGAGAATCAGATCACGACGCTCGGACGGGTTAGTCTTGCCGTCCAGGGAACCGTACACGCGCGCACGAAGGATAGCAGGCGGTTGGCAGTCTCGGACAAGCAGCAGTGCGAGCCGACGACCGCTGCGCTCCTTGAAGAAGTCTGCGAGAAAATTTGTCAATTCTTCTCGGCAATAAACAGATTCAAGATAGGCCGGAGATAAAAGGGCAATAAAGCTTTGACACTCCTCCAGCAATGCACTCATTCGCTTGATGAAATTAGAACCGAAAGCGATGTCTTCGTCCTGAAATCGGACGGTATAGCCGGCAGCACGCAGTACCTCAGCGACCTCTTCAGCTATTGCGCCATCGGCTCCCGCTCGTGAAATGAAGAAATCAACGTGAGGAGGATGTGCGGTGTTCATAACACCTTTCCTACCACCAAATTGCTGCAAGGGCCGGTTGCGGCAATCACGAAGCATAATTGCGCGTCTTCCCGCAAGCCGGCCAACACAGGTGTGGGTCCTTGGGGCCAACGATACCCCACCTTTGGTGATCATAGCTCCGCAACAGGACCAGCTCGAGGGCAGCCAATTTGAGCCGAGATTCCCCGATTCCACAGCGCGGTTGCGCCGTTGCTGGGCGTTCCACATTCGGCTCTAATGCAAACGACACCCGCCCGCGCGGCGGCCCCTCATCTATGATACGTCCGGCGAATGTCGCTTCCTAGCCAGATGAAGCAAGAACTTCGAGCAGCTGCGTGAAACTGCGCGACTCGCGCGACGGCGCACTAACTTTCATCCTTGTCGCCAAAGCTCTGCAAGTTGATCGCCGTCTCCCGCGACAGCGGCAGATTGCGCGCATATCCCAACTTGCATGCAGTACTTTGAGCGGCGCTCTAAGTTTCTGATGCTGCCGACTTGCTGGCGGCGCGGTAAGCACTGTTGCTGGGCGACGGCCAAGTCCAACGTCAATCGACAGAGTGGTGTCGATTGCAATACTTGAAGCCCCACCCGGAGCAGATAAAAGGAAAAGCGGCTGGTCAGCGAAAAGACATTTGAAAGTTATAAAACTTTGCGCCGGCGACGTGGCTGCAATGCCGTTTTGAGGAAACTGTTTTGGAAGCTGCCGCCCCATATACCGGTTGAAGGCAGGGCCGGCTTCGGCAATTGGTGACTGTTATGGCGTCGTGGGAAGTACTGCTAATCGCAGCTCTGATTTTGGCGTTGTTTTTGGCACCAATTGTGAGGTGGTGGTGGGTTTAGCCCCGCTAAAAACAGTCCCCGCTAGAGGCGGGACTGTGCCCACATCAACCGGGGTGGAGGCCACCGGAGCAGAACATCATGACGAAGTTTAGTATCGGCCAAGTCGTGCAAGTTGAGTGTCACCACAGATGGAAACGCGGCGTCGTCACCGCCATCTACCCGCACCAAGGGGTTGACGGCGAGCCCGCCTATCAGATTGTAATTGGCGACTACCGCGCGCGACTGGTCTCCCGCAGCGAACGCGACATTCCATTCGTCGCCGACACAGGCACTGGGGGCACGACATCGGGACACTCGGCGTCAGACAGATAGATCAAGTTGCGTCGGAGCCTGTCTGTAAGTTTCGGGATGCTTCGCCGTCTGCTCTGGAGCGCCGTTTCATCGCGTGCCCCGTAGGCTGAGGGGCAATCATAGCCGGTAGAAGGCTTACCCCGGAAGTGGTTTATGCGCGCGTCTAAAAAGTAGTTATGAAGCCAACTCCTCCAGCAGCGCCTTCGCTTCCTCCAGATCAAGCGTGTCGAAGCCTTCCGTAAACCAGCCGTAGACCGGAGCGAGCGGTTCGCGTGCTTGCTGGTCGCACCAGAACCGCCTCTCCTGGCTGCTATTGCGGATTAGCGACGCCATAAAGCTCGGCCTCTTCGACGACTGCGGGCGGCGGCTCACCAGCCAGCTTGGCCCTCGTGCGGGCTGAGAACATCGGTCCACGGGCAGGCTGCACTGGCGAATTGTCCAAAGCCCAATCGGGCGGGCACGTCGTCGTAAACCGCTTCCATGCCGCCACGCATGAAATAAGCCTCGTGCCAAAAGCCGGTGCCACGAGATGACCGGAGGAAGTCGCGCCACCACTCGCGATGCGGTGTAGATCGTGCCCATGCCTCTAACGCATCAAACTCGCGCCAGTATTGACGCATGCCAAGATGCAACGGGATCAACGACATGATAAAATTTTTGTGCAGCTGGAGCCCGTCTGGTTTCTGATCGACGGAATTTTTGATTTGGGGACCAAAGCCAGCCAGCGTGTTAACACCCGTCAGAAGCCGGATCAACTCTCAGAAGTCGTTGATGATGCCGAGATCGAATTGTTTGCCGATTCTTGTACCAAGACTTTTTCGAATTTGTACCGCAGTTCACCGGTTGGCGCCGACGATCGGAATTGGTGTGCATCTAACAAACGATGAAAAGAGAGCGCATCTGACCGACTTGAAACGCGATCGCCTCATCGACCAAGTGTGGGTTCAGGAAATTTTGCCGCCTGACAAAAAGTAAGCAGTGCTGTCATAACCGCAGCATTTCTGCAATAAAAGCTCAAATTTCACATGATTGCAGGAAATTTAACGAATTAAGACGCAAATCAGCGTAAAGTCTATGACGTCGGGAACGCTGCCGCGCATTCGGTCTTCGTTCAAGATTGCGGTGGCGATTGATGGGGTAACTCATGAAAAACGTCATCGCGGGTCATAGCCTGCCTGATGAGCACTATGTCATCCGAATCGACGGACGAGTAAGGTCTCACCATCGACGTTTTGTGGATGCGTTGAGAGAAGGCTTACAACTCAAAGATCAGTTTCCGCAGCACGACGTCAAAGTTCGAGCGATGCAAGCGAGCGGCGAGCAAAGAACAGCTCTGCACTGACGTGGTTAAGGTCTCGCTGTAGTTTTAATTCGCGCGCTTCGCTGATCTTGCGTAGCGGGTGATGCGATTGATTGTTTTAATTTGATGTCCGCCTCATAGTGGCAGTGGCGGCGGTCAGGTCGGCTCGTGGATTGACCTGAAAAAGTGTTTGTTCCATGGAACTAGCACACCCGCATTCTGCTACGTCATTAATGCTCCCAGCTCTAAGCGCCGGCGGAAGGTCGGCTCTTCTGGCATCACTTCGGATGCGCGCCTCGACACAGCCCAAATGCCAGAAATACTTTTTCATCAGCCTGTTCTTGCGCCTTTTGTTTGCCATTTTCAACGTTAACCATGTTGAGCTCGTTGGAAAAGCAGGAGGATGGGCGGCAGCCTGGGACCGGGCTTCTGCAGTGTAGAGTTGTGCGAGGGGGGTATGCTGAGTTGGTTCACAAAATTGCCGGACTGGCGAGTGGCATTTGCTTGGCTGGTCACGGTTGCCACTGCAACAGCGATTTACTTTCTTCCGATAGCGCGTCTGCTCGATAGCCTGGCGGAATAGACACACCACCCGGCGGCGGCTGCCATCGCGTGGTGTCTCCAATGGACTTGCGTCCTAACACTCGCAAACCGGGGGGTATGCGATGGTAGAAATCCTAAAATTCGTTCAAACGCAAACTGCCTTCGATCCTGAGCTTATTCAGGTGCTCGGATCTGCTTTGGAGAATGCGTGGGATAGGATCGAAGAATCCGGCAGCCGGCTTGCTCGGCCCGGCTATTCCCGTGCGATGCGGGAAGTAATAGCCAAACGCATAATCGAAACTGCGCAACGGGGTGTAAATGACCCAAACGCACTCGCCGATGACGCAGTGCAGTTTCTAACTGTCAACTACAATGATGATTGCATAGCTAGTTGACGGGGAGCACGATCTACACGAGGTCGAATTTGCGGCTTCCCTTGATGGGCCAGTCGGCGAACGAATTGCTTCTGGTTCGCGTCCGCTTTTTCGCAAATCTAGGAAGCCCGAATCGCTATGCCGTGGTGGTCTCGACGGCATCAAGGCTAAGTGCCGCCTCGATGAAAGTAGCACGCCACCAATCCTAGCTGCATAGCCCCCCGATCGGCATCGTCAGTAAATCGTAGCGACACTAGGGACGCACTTGTGGCCGAAGTAGCACAGTGAAAGAAAAAGCCACTGAAGCTCCTTGTTCTCGCCGCAGGATCGGTTTAAACGGTCGTTTGAATTTCAGTCAGTCGTTTGTAAAGGGGCCTTCCAGTTCAACGACGGCCCTCTCCTGACAGAGTGATTTATCGTCACGATCTGGATTGGAGGACGATGATGGAGCACGGAGCGCAGGCCGTTCTCGCCTTCGGTATCTCAGCCGCGTTATGCCTGGTAGCGTGGGTTTGGGCGCGCTACCGAGTGGGCCGCTTATCACGCGAGCGCTGAAGGTGAGGTGACAAAATCGGACAATAGTATTCGGCTCGACAGGCAAAATACCTCGCAATTTGTTTAAGAAATGCAAGGGTCGCACACGGGGAAAACTATGCAGTGGGATATGATCACCGATCAATGGCCTTGGTTCAGTGCGGCAGCAGTCTTCGTGGTTTTCGTCGCAGCCTTGGCAGCAACACAGCTTTCGCAAATTGAAGCCTCACGAAAGAAGCAAATCGAACGCTGCAACTCAGAACGGCTGGATGGTAACTGGACGAATCGATTTTGTAGATCCTCAGTCAAGGGGCGACTTTATCCTCCAGGTAGAGGAGACTCGGATTGCTGATACGATGGGCGGCGTCCAACATCGCGAAATTCGCTGGCGAAGAGCCACGCTTGATGAGGCAAAAACAGTATTGGTTTCGTACCATGCGCAACGCAATCTTACCATGACGGCGAATTTCATCGTTTCTTCGCCAACCGTGATGAGGCGAAATTCAGACGGGCGAAATGAGCACCAGGAAATTCAGCTTAAGCAGAATGGAGCTTCTGCTCCACATTCGGAAAGCGATGCGAAGATATCAGCTACTGCGACCGACCCGGCCTTCACTAACGTCTCTCATCTGACTAACCCCGTGTAAGTGACGCAGATGTTTGTTGCCTAATGGGACCAAATATCAACGGGTCACCTGCTTGCAACAACAGTAGGTGCTTTGTTCAGTCCAAGCTCAAGGCAGCGGAACCTGATGAGAGCCGCGGCGGGACTAGGATTCGGTTCGGCCATAATGCCCTCCTGGGACGCTCATACGCGAACGAAGGGCTGGCGCTGTCCGCTACGTTTTGCCGATCTTCTCGGCAACATCCCCTTTCGGGAGCCACCGTGCTGCGGGAGCCGGTTGGTGAGAACGTGCCAGCGTCTCGTCTTGATGTAGCGAGCAGCATCAAGCGACGACGATCACAAATCAAGCTCGAAAGGCTGACATTGTTCAACGGCTCCGCGTCGCCCTTCCTGATTTGTCGGTCCGAAAGTCCTGGACGCCCGTCACGCCGAGTATCTTTTTGCATTCGCTGTAGACGCCGATGAAGATTTCCGAAAGCGGCACGTAGACATGGGGCACTTGCAATCCAAAACACGGAATCGCGCCTTTCTCTCCTAAGTGCATATCAAACAGCCACCTATCCGCAGATCGAGCCGCGAATGCGTAGATTTTGATTGGCTGATTCCTTTCTACGCTACGGGCACAAGCCCAAATCCAATTTCGACCAGCAGCAATTTCCGCGACATTTTCTTTTTCAAGTTCGCGTGCCGGAATCTCTGCATGCAAGGCTTCATCGGATGCTAACGAAGATTCGGATGGACCAAGTCCTAAGGTATTACCAAGCTCCCAAATCAATCTCGCCTTAAAAATGATAATTACGGAGAACATCGGTCGACCCTGAGCAGTCTTCCAGCCCCGAACTTTGGTCTTGCGGGTGGGGCTTGATGTCCGCGCGCGCCGAGTAGGGATCAGAACCCCACGGTGCAGATACATATCAATGGCGGATCGGCTTATTCCCGACACCTGAGCAAGCTCGGTGACCGTGAATAAGGCAGCGTCGATGTCAAAATCGAGTTGCGCCTTTCGCTTAGAAATACTATCTTTCATAAGCAAGATTATGGGCGCGCGGCGAACCTAGTGAGATCATGCCCGCTGGTCGGGCCTGTTCGTAGTTTCGAAGTTCTCAACGGACCGCGAACGTGATTTCCCCAATACCCATCGGCTTTGTTCGCGGAATGCGCGATGCGGGCTGTTTGAGACTCAAGCCGGAACACAGCCGTTCTCGGGCCCGCCGGCCGCTCTCCATTTTTTTATTTCTCTACTCCCTAAACCACGAACACTACGAACAATGGCCAGTAATGTTGTATTTTTGTGTTCGTCGTTTATCGCGTTGCTCGAACATCGCTCTCATTAGTGAGCAACTGGGAACGTCTACCAGACTGCGGACCGCGCGCACCTGACTTCCAAACCAGGCGTCCCGATCCGCCGCGAAATGAGACATACAAATCAACTAATTGAGTCCGAACAACGCAGAGACGGATCGAAGGCGGAAAACCCCACAGATCGAGTCTTTAACGACCTGCACCGACGTATTTACCGCACATCTGCTCCGTGAGGGTTGCAGGGGTGGCACGTTTTGACGCTGGGCGATTTCCGCTCGCAAGCCATTAGACGATGTCACGGTTGCCCGGTTTGACCCTTCGACGAGCGTCCTGACTCACTGGAGCCCGTAGACTCGTTTTCTGTCGTGGCCGGTGGGGGTCATAGCCGCAAGGGACAAAAACGCACCAGCGGAGTCCGTAGAGTCGTTGCGGGCCTACGGCGAGGAGGGCGTGCCTTCAAAAGGGAAATGGAGCTTGCGAAAAGTTAATCTGCCGTGTCGAGAGCCGCCCGTCCTTTTGACGGCGCAAAGTTGGCACGTTTTGACGTTCGGCTCGATCCACCCGCCATCACCGTGCTCACGTCCCAGCGGTAGTGTATTACCGTACGGTAACCTCCTGCAATTGTGTGGCTTTCATCGCCATTAGCCACTTATTTACCCTTTTCTGATAGAGGCCAAGGAGTAAGCCCGTGGCGGATTACTTGCCGGCGGGAGGGATCGTAGGAGCCATCGGAGACATGCTGACGTTGATTGAGGAGCTGCATCGGAGAAAAGCTGAACTTGCTGCACGCCATGCCGACCCCTTCCGAGCGAAGGTTGAAGCTGCTGTGCGTGGCATGCAAGCCATAAGCACACACGCGCTTCTCGATCTGCTTTGGCTGCCGAAGACAACCGGCAACGGCCGCCGGATCGCACCCACTATGCGCACGCTAGGATTTGTCCCGATCAAATCGCGCCGTCTCGAACCAGGCGGCTACCGTGACACCGCCACTCGCGGCTGGGCGCGCCCCATTCGCGAACTAAGAAAACGCCTCATTCAAACCAACACCGGCGCAGCCGGTGCCAACCAACTGGGGGGTTAATATGAACTATCAACATTTGCTTTTTCCAGACCGGGACAATTTCACAATCGTCCATGTCGAGTCGAATTGTGCCATAGGCTTCGCAAACCGGCGCGGTGCAAAATATAGCGTACAAAATGATCATAGTGAGGACGTCGCTATCGTTAGCTCGATTGACAAAGCCATTCCGACCCTTCTGGCCTACTATGAGAAACATCCGACACGGTGGCACCGTCAAAGCGCGACAGAATACACCAGGCTCTCCCCGTTGGGGTTTCTGGACGTCGAGCAAAGTCAATTAGGATGGTTGGCCTATCGATATCGCGGCGAAGGTCGCTGCCCTTTACTGCGTGATGGTAACCCGGCCATCTTTGCTACGTGTCAAGAAGCCCAGCACGCTGCCGACGCGCACTTACGTGATGGCCTGCCGCGGTCCGAGGTGCATGCCGACGGCTTGTCGTGGTCCTCGAGTGAGGAGCGCGCGGTTGCAACGTGCTAACCCTGCTGGGTCCTAGCTGACACGGTAAAACCGTCTGCCCTCGCGCTCATTGTCATCACAATCCCAAACAAAGCTGCGCGCCTACGTAGACGGCACTTCCGCTTTACTCTGAAAGCTGACATCGGGTCGTAATGTGAATTTGGTCGCAATGGGCCAAGAAGAGACTTCGAGTGCTCTACTGATCGAGCGTGCGAGCAACTCGGAAGCTGATGATGTTGAGCCGGTCAGTGGCTGCGCTTCGGCCGCGATTGGCGGAGCGGATTTCATCGAAGAGGCTTGCCCAGGAACCGCCGCGAAGGCGATGTTGGCCGCAATTCCCGGTCATCCATGCCGAGCCGTCGACCGGTGGCTGATCGTAGTCCTCGTGCGGGCAATCCTCGACCCACTCCCAGACATTGCCAACCATGTCATGGAGACCGAACTGGTTTGGCCTGAAAGATCCGACCGGAGCCGTTTGCGTGGCGTCCCACTTGCTGCCGCAGCCGGAGCAATTGGCATTATTGGTGCCAGTCTCGTCTCCCCAGGGATAGACCGTCTGGGTCCCAGCGCGTGCGGCGTACTCGTATTCCGCTTCACTGAGCAACCGGTAGGTTTTGCCGGTGATCTTGCAGAGCCATGCCACGTAGCGCTGTGCATCGTTCCAACTCACGTTGATCACGGGTTGGCGATCCCGTCCGCAGCCGTGGTCATCGACATTCGGGATGCAGTCGCCATGAGCAGCGCAAGCGTCCCACTCGGCGAATGTCACCTCGAACTTGGACACGGCAAATGGCTTTGCAATTGTAACATTATGCTGTGGTGCTTCGTCTTTCTTGTGGCCCGGTTCGTATTGCGGCGACCCCATCGTGAATGACCCGGCGGGGATGACGACCATCTCCGGGCAGTCAGTCGTGCGGTCTTTGAAGGATTGCCCATGCTTAAGCGGCTCGTCCGCCCCTGCGGGCATGTATTCGCAAAGCAAGACAACCGAGAGCGTCAGTATCAGTCCCAAAAGTGGTTTCATGAATTCCTCCGGTAATTGCGCGCGTTCCGTGAGACGCCCATCCGCAGGGACCTGTGGATGGTTCCGATGAGAACGCATCGCGCCGTTTTACGGCTCTTCGGCGACAATCCGGCCGGCCTCAATCGCGGTCAGGAAGGCCTTCCAATCTCGGTCGGTCTGGTCGGCATAGGTCATTGCAAACTCTCCGATGGCCTCGTCGAACGCGGTCCCGCTGCCCATGTAGCCGGCTACCACGGCCGCATCGCCGGCCCGTGCATGAGCCCGCGCAAGCGTGCGCCCGCACAGCTCTGCATAGAAGGGCAATGCCACTTCCAGTCTCGTGCCGATGTCGGCAAGCCGCGAGTCCTTGAGCCGTCGCACGTAGAAATGTCGCTCTTGGATAGGCTTTTGCGTCCATCCCAGGAAGACGTCGGTAGCGGCCTGCAGGATCCGCTGGCCGACTACCACGCGCTGCCCGTGATTTGCGTACTCTGACGCACCTGCAGACGGAGCGAGCACCGATTGCTGCGCCTCCTTGATTTGCAGCAGCAACGGCGCACCGCCTCCCGAGACGAGCAGAGCGATCGCGCAAAACGTGCCGACGCTGCCGACACCAACCGCTTTGAAAGCTACGTCCTGCAGCGCATAACGCTGAAGCAACACTCGTCTGTCCTCTTGCAACGTACCGGCATAGGAGGACAAGGCTTCGCGGGCGCGTAGCTCGTGCTTGTCGAGGTGTCGCACCAGAGGCAACTTTTCGCGGATGCGAAACGCTCCGTTCCGCTCTTCCACCAACCCAAATTGCTTGGCCCCACTCTGGACGATCTTGGCAAGGCGCCCCTTCAGCTTGTCCCGCAGTTCGGCAGAGTCGATGTGGGCAATGGCTTCGGCAAGGTCGATGCATCGGCTCCAGGCCACTAACGGCGGCAGCGGCGCGAGCTCCGCCATATGCTCGCGGTAAGCGCGCGCGGCGGTGCGGGCGAGTGCCATGCACTCCTTCTTAGAAGATTGCGCAACCCGTCCGGCCACCACCAGACTGGCGGCGAGCCGCTTGACGTCCCATTCGAAGGGCGCGGGCAGGGTTTCGTCGAAATCGTTGATGTCGAAAACGGGCGTCCCTTCTGGAGTGGCGTAGGTGCCGAAGTTCGCTAAATGGGCGTCGCCGCAGGCTTGAAGCCGGATGCCCGCGCTCGGTGTTTTTTCGAGGTCGATCGCCATGATAGCCGCCGCGCCGCGCAGGAAGGCAAAAGGATCGGCCTTCATGCGGGCATAGCGCACAGGCAACAATTCCTGAATGCGGTTTCTTCCTTGTTCGATCAGGATCGCCACCGGGTCGACCCGGTTCGCCGGCGCCGTCCACTCGGCCTGAGCACTACGGGGCACGCGCTGTCGCAGGCTCAGTCCAACTTTTCTTCGCTCCTCAGGGGAGCTGGTCGCGCCGACGCGTTGCGCGTGGGTTAGATGTTTGTCCATGCCTATCACCATGCCGCCACGAAACCCGCTTTGCACGGACTTTATCGGCGAACCT
>Ga0206812_1024_pt2 | contig 13429 bp, 8 predicted proteins | sample Alteio_BWOrgCont_54_FD_152912 | JGI IMG/M metagenome (GOLD analysis project Ga0206812, IMG submission 152912) | Enriched cells from forest soil in Barre Woods Harvard Forest LTER site, Petersham, Massachusetts, United States -... | ecosystem: Environmental > Terrestrial > Soil > Temperate forest > O... | reverse complement strand
AGGCGAGCGCCTACACCATCTCCACGGCGGTGTTGTCGGGGATCGGCTGGTTGGCCCAGTCGATGGTCGACTCGTTCCAGTTGACATTGGCGTCCGTGGTCAAGCCCGCCGAGGTGAGGCCGATCGAGTTGCCGGAGGTGCCGGTGGCTGCGTAGAGGCGCAGCGTGGCGGAAACGAGCGTGTTGTTGAAGTTGACGCCGGAGATGTTGAAACGCACGAAGGAGTAGTTGCTGGGGGAGACGGTCATCGTTTCAACCGGGCCCTGCACGCGAGTGGATGCCGTGGAGATGGTGTAGGCGCTCGCCTCGGGCAGCAGCGTGATGACGTTGGCCGAGTTCGTGGTGATGGAGAACGTCTGCTGCGCGGTTTTGTTGAGGGCGTCGGTCACCTGGGCGGTGAAGGTGTAAGTGCCGCCGGTGGTGGGCAGGCCGGTGAAGGTGCCGTTGGAGTTGAGCGTAAGGCCGAGCGGCATTGCGCCGGAAATGAGGGACCACGTGTAATTCGGCGTGCCGCCGGAGGCGGTCAGCGTGGTGGAGTAGGCGGTGTTCCAGTTGGCGACGGGCAGCGTCGCGGGGCTGGTGATGGTGAGCGCCGCGGGCGCGTTGGTCTGGTCGACGGACTGCATCGCGCCGAGGCTGGCGTTGTAGAAGGTGCCGCTGCCGGTGGTCTCGAGCTTGATCGCCTTGACCATGTACGACCACTGGCCGGTGCCCGAAGCCGCGGTGGGATCGGTGTCGGTGTAGGTGGTGGTCGTGACGGGGGAACTGGTAAGGCGCGTGTAGGGCGCGGAGATGGCGCCGCTGGTGAGCGGTGCGCGATAGATGTGATAGCCGATGACGGCCGAGTCGGTGGAGGCGGTCCAACTCAGCGCGGCCTGGCTGCCGGGGATGACGGAAAGATTGCTCGGAGGCGCGACCATGAAGAAGCGAAGCGTCGGGTCGCCGATATGATTCATGAAGAGCGCGCCGGTGCAGGGTGAGATGTAGCCACCGTCGGTGGTGGTGGGATCGGTGACGAAGGCGTAGGTGCCGTTGGTCGAGTCGACGTTGTTGACGCTGACGCGCATCATGTCACCGGCGTCCATGCCGAGGTTCATGCGGTGGTAGAAATAGCGGGTGCCGAAGATGTCCCACGTCCAGCTCAGGCCGAAGCTGTTTTCGCCGAGGCGCAGCGCCTCTGCATTTTCGCTGGACGATGTGGTTGATGAATACCACCAGCCCCAGTGACTTTGGCAACCGGTCCAGAAGACCGCTTTGCCACCCACGCCGATGCCCGGGCCGCCGTTGCCCTTGAAGTAGAATAGATAGGGGCCGTGCTGGCCGGAGTAGTCGGCATCGGCGTCGAAGGAGGCGCTGATTTCCGTGGGCAGATCGCTGCTGGCGATGGCGTCGATGTCATTGGCGGGATTGGCGGCGCTGGGCGAACCGGCGCCGTTGTGAGGATTGACGCTGTAGGCCATTTCCCAGCCGGTGCCGTCGACGTTTTCGAAATCACCGCCGCGGAAAATAATGCGGCGACCGGGCAGGAAGTCGGGACTGCAGGTCTTGAACCGATGGAGCTTGTCGAAGTAGGCCTTGAGCGCCTCGTACTGGCCGGCGATGCCGTCGGAGAGATCGATGCGGCCGAAGCCGATGTCGGCCTCGCCGCCGGAATCCGACATATAGTATTGGTCGTATTTGCCGTCGTTGGGCGTGTTCAATTCGCCGGTCTCGGGATTGGCGAGGGTAATGCCGTAGTTCGGGTAGTAGGCGATGTTGCTGCCGGTGTCGGTCCACGTGCCGGTCATGTTCGCGTAGAAACCATCGGCTCCGGTTGCGCCATCGTTCACCTCGTGGCCATCCGGGTCGCCGATCAAGGTCGAACCGGTGCGGCAGGCGGGAACTTTGCCCACGATGACGAGGTCCTTCACCTGGCCGGGATACTGGTTGTAAAGCGCCTGGATCTGGGAGCGAATCGATTGCGGCGTCGGCTCGGTGCCCGACGTGACGGTGGCAACCTTAAAGGTGGCACCGGAGCCGGTGCTGGCAGCGACGTCACCGATGGTCAACGTATCGCCGACGTTAAAGCCGCCGCCCGCGCCACCGGTGGCGATGGTGACTGCCGAGATGGAGCTGGTACCGCTGGTAAGGCTGATGGTTCCGAACGCGATCGAGCCGGTGGCGGTATCCGTGAAAGTGTATTCGGTGGTGGTGTTCGTGGTGCCGGAAGCGGTGGTAAGATAACCGGTGCCGCCGTTGGTGACCGTGACGGTGGCGAGCGCATTCGCGCCGAGGATGTCGTAGCCGACGATCGTGGTGGGGATGGGCGGGACGATGATTTGATGAACGAACCAGCCGTCGGCCTGAAGGTCGGTGAGGTACTGATTGTATTCGGTTGGCAGGTTGGCCGAGACGTCGCTCGCGACGAGGACGATGAGATGGCCGCGGGGCTGCGTTTCGTCGACGTTGATGCCGGAGAGGATGTAGCCGGTCGGATCGGCGGGCGTGCCTGCCACGTAGGTCTTCGGATTGGGTACATGGATCAGGGCCGGTGATGCCGGCGGATCGGTCATGACGCACTTGTACTCGTACATTTGTCCCACCACGACGTTGGTGTCGGTCCAGGTGTTGAGGTCGGAGGCTAGCGTGGTGACGGCCGTTCCCCACGTCGTGGCGGAAGGATCCTTTCGGAAAATCTGGTACTTGGCCGAGTTGATGAAATTGAGCGTGATCGAGGGCGTCGGGGTCGCGGTGACCGAAGCGTACATTGGGACGGACGCAGCGACGTCGCAATTGGTACCCGGCGGCGGCCAACTGGTGTGGTTCCAAGGCGTGGCTTCCGCGGCGGTGAACGAAAGGCCGAGCAGGGCGATGGAGACAAGCGCCGCGAGCTTTGTGCGGACTAACTTGAGGAAATAAGCGGAGGATTCGAATTGGGCGGACGTATTTTTACGCACGGAGATCATGGGCAGGAATAGTTGACGCTAGCCCTAGCTGGGAAGACGCAAGGGACAGAAGCGGACCTTATCCTATCTCCGATTGATGAAAAATTTGCAATGCAATAATCACTTTCCTACGGCACAATATATGATTTTTCTCGGTTTTTGTATGTTCACAGTTTCTTCATTTTGAATGAGATAGAGATAAAATAACGGGGAAGTGCTTCATACGCAAACGATTATGAACTGATGTTTATAAAATATATTTTGTAACCAGATTTAAGCGCTGCATGTCTTAGATTTCTTTATTTTTCGACCCCACGCATTACCGTGCGCTGTAGTTGCATTGTCGTTATTTCATTGCAGCCGCAATGAAGCTCACGCGGATTGCGCGCAATAAAAGCGGTGGCGACAGCGGGGTTGTTAATTTCTCCGAGGCGGAGGCGGGACTCGAACCCACGCATTCGGCTTTTGCAGAGCCGTGCCTTACCTCTTGGCTACCCCGCCGGGAATGGAGATTTTCTTGGAGCGCGCGGCGTTCCGAGATGAAAGAAGAGCCGCAGTTCGCCGGTTGCGGCGCGATAGGCGATGCGGCGTCCCCGGTCGTTGGCACCGAGGAGAAAAAGCCGGTTTCCGCGCGGACTGAAGGTCCAATCGTTGGCGGCTGCCGAACCGATTTTCTTCATGACGACCTGATCCCGTTGCTGTCTTGAAGAACACGCCGTGCCGGAGCGCGCCGGGTCACGACGAGCGGCCACGCTTTTTCCTTTTGCAGCGCGTAAGTGCTCAATACGGGCGGCCAGGCGTCGTTGAGTAGTGTGGTGGGAGAGGGCGGACGATGAGCGAAATGTTGGAGAGAGTTCATGGGTAACCTGAAAATTGAAACGAGGAGACGAATACCGCGACGTGCGGCGACAGTTTAGCGATGCGAGAGGCAACAGCAGCCCGACGTGGGCTGAGTCGAGGCTAGGGTGAGACGGACTGCGAATTGCATTGTCAATAGATAAACTATAGAATCGACGCTGTCGAGGGGAATCTTTCAAAAATCTTTTGGCTACTATCGGCTTGGCTGCGACTTCCAATAAGCCTGCAGTGCGGCTTCTATGACGCGCTTGAGCGGCGCGCCGTGCTTTTCGGCGGCGACGCGGCATTCCTCGAATTCGGGCGCGGCGTTGACCTCTTCGCCCTTCCACTTGCCGACCTTAATGCGGATTTCGCCGTAGGCGGTGGTGACGGGGACGAAGCTGCGCTCGAGGCAACGGCGGCGCTCTTCGCGGATGCGGAAGCCGAGCGTGCTGGTCTCGCGGAAGAGAAGCGCCTCGAGTTTCGGCAGGTCGTCGCGATTGGCGAGGAGGGTGAGCAGCGTGCCGTGGCGATTCTTCTTCATGCGCACCGGCTGTGTCATGACGTCGAGCGCGCCGGCCTTGAGCGCGAGATCGGCGACGTGGGCGACGATCTGGGGATTGAGATCGTCGAGCGCGGTCTCGAGGACGAAGACGGTGTCGTCGTGCACGTCGGGCGCGGGACCGGCTTCGCCGACGCTGAGGCGGAGGACGTTGGCGAAGCCCTTGGGATCTCGGCCGCCGGCGCCGTAACCGATGGCGTCGATGCGCATGGCGGGAGCGGCGCCGAACGTGACCCCGAGGGCGCGGATGAGCGCTGCGCCGGTCGGCGTGACGAGTTCCATCTCGATGCCGGAGGAGTAGGTCGGTGCGCCGCGGAGCAGGTCGGCCGTAGCGGGCGCGGGGACGGGATAGCGACCGTGCGCGCACTGCACGGTGCCGCTGCCGACGTTGAGCGGCGAGCAATGCCAGGCTTCGATCTTCAGCGCGTCGGCCGCGGCGGCGGCGAGGACGATGTCGGCGATGGAATCGATGGCGCCGACTTCGTGGAAGTGGATCGTCTCAATCGGGACGTTGTGGATTTTCGCCTCGGACGCGCCAAGCAGCTCGAACGCGCGAATGGCGGTCGCCTTTACCGGCTTGGCCAGCGGCGCGCCTTCGATGAGCGCGCAGATGTGGCTGAGCGAGCGGTGCTCGGCGTGTTCATGGTGGTGCTCATGCCCATGATCGTGATGATGCTCGTGGCCATGCTCATCATGGTGGTGGTGACCGTGGTCATGACCATGATCGTGATGATGTTCATGCTCGTGGCCGTCATGGTGATGATGAGCATGTTCGTGACCGTGATCATCATGGTGATGGTGGCCATGCTCGTGATGATGATCGTGTTCGTGCGCATCGGCGGGCTGGCCATCGACGAGAATCGTGACTTTGGTCGCGGTAATGCCACTGCGGTTGACCTTCTGGACATCGAGTGTGGCGCCGAGCTTTAACGCGGCGAGCGTTTCACGCAGGAGGTCGGCGGAGACGCCCGCGTCGATAAATGCGCCGAGTAGCATGTCGCCGCTGATGCCCGAAAATGTGTCCAAATAAGCGATGCGCATAAGGCGGAAAACGTACCATTCTTTGCAGCGGCGGTCTATGTCCACCGTTGCAGCCAATAGACCTGTATTGCAGGACGTGATAGGATGGTTTCTCCCTTCGCGGGATTTTTATGAGCGCGATTTCCATCTCTTATGGCAAGGGCCATCTGCCCGTACGCATACCGGCTGACGTCGAGGCCACCATCGTCCGCAAGAAGCCGCTGCCGAAGCTGCCCGATTCCGCGGCGGCGATCCGGCAGGCGCTGGACCAGCCGATCGGTGCGCGGCCGTTCCGTGAAATCGCGCGCGGGAAGAAGAGCGCGTGCATTTTGATTTGCGACATTACGCGGCCGGTGCCGAACCATCTTTTCCTGCGGCCGATGATCGAGGACCTGATGGCGGCAGGCATGGCGGCGGACAAGATCACTGTTCTCGTCGCGACCGGGTTGCATCGTCCGAACGAAGGCGCGGAGCTGGCTGAACTGATTGGCGATCCGTGGGTGCTGAAGACCGTGCGGGTGGCGAATCACGATGCGCGCAACGATGCGGACCATGTCGACCTTGGCCGCACCCCGACGCGCGGCATGCCGGTGAAGATCGATCGCCGTTTCGTCGAGGCGGAGGTGCGCATCGCGACGGGACTGGTCGAGCCCCATTTCATGGCGGGTTATTCCGGCGGGCGCAAGGTCATCGCGCCGGGCGTGGCGCATGCCGACACGATCCGCACGTTCCACAACGCGCAGTATGTCGAGGATCCGCTCGCGACCGGTGGCAATCTCGAGGGCAATCCGCTGCACGAAGAGCAACTGCAAATCGTAAAGCTGATCGGCGAGTGCTACGGACTCAACACCGTGATCGATGAGGACCGCGACCTGGTCTTCGTCTCGTTCGGCGAAATCACCGAGAGCCACATGGCGGCAGTGAAGGTGGCGCGCAGCTTCACGGAAGTCGGCGTGCCGCGGCTGTTCAAGACGGTCGTTTCGTCGTCGGCCGGCTATCCGCTCGACAAGACTTACTACCAGACGGTGAAGGCGATGGTCACGCCGCTGAAAATTCTCGAGCCGGGCGGCACGCTCATCATCGCATCGGAATGCTCGGAGGGTTTCGGCTCGCACGAGTTCCAGCAGGCGAACGCGAACTTGGTGCGGCTCGGCAAGGAAGGCTTCACTGAAATGGTGCTGAAGAAGCCGCTGGCCGACATCGACGAATGGCAGACCACGATGCAGCTCAAGCCGCTGCGGCGTGGGAAGGTGCAGCTCTACACCACCGGCTTGTCGGAGAAGGAGCGCGCAATCACCGGCGTGGAGCTGATTGACTCCATCGAAGACGCGATCGTCCGCGCGGTGAAGATCTCGGGCGACAAGGCGATCGCCGTGATACCCGAGGGTCCTTATGTGGTGCCGTACGTGACCAAGTAGGTAGCCCGCGCACTCCGTGCGCGGGGCTCGGTAAATGTTGCGACCTCGTTGCGGGTTTGCGAAAGACGTTCGAGCCCGTCGCACGGAGTGCGACGGCTACCACTACTAGCCACGGCCCTTAAGGAGCCTTAATTTCCTTGTAAATATTTTGTCGCTGCGGTAGGTGAAATTGCAACCGGAGACGCGGTTGAAACCTTTTTCATCGACCATGGGCGGCGCGGGTTTTCTCGCGGGCTGGCGTCAGCTTTCTCTGATGGTGTCCGCTTCGTTGCTCCTTGGCATCCCGGCGTGGGGCAAAACGTGGTACGTCAATGCGAGCGCGGCCAGCGGTGGAAACGGAAGCTCGAGCAGTCCCTACCAGACCATTTCGCAGGCGGTCACCGCTTCGGGCGCGGGCGACACCGTGATCGTTTCGGCGGGGACCTATCACGAAGCGGTCAATATCTCGTCATCGAAGGCCGGGACGAGCACCGCACCTTATACTTTAGAGGCCGCGTCCGGCGCGCTGGTGACCGTGGCCGATACGACGGTTCTTCCAGCCGCAACGTGGTCGGTCTGGAATGATTCCTCGATTCCCACGTTTGCTCCAGCGGGGAATGTCTACGCGACCTCGACGACGGTTGCTGCGCGCGATCTTTATAGCGGATACACGCGGCAGCCGTTAGCGCGCATCCCGGCGGTGGGAAGTCAGGGGATACCCATCTCGACTTGGAACTACGCGACTGGGACGATCCAGCTCACGACGGCACTGGGAGTCGATCCGTGGCCGATCATGTCGATGTTCGTCCAGGTTTTCGATTACGCCGAGAACGGCTACGCCTACTATCCCGTCGCATCGATCCAGAACAATGGACAGACGATTGTCCTCGCGGGCACGTTCGCGTCGACCACGTCTATTGCGGCGAACGACGTCGTCTTCCTCTGCAATCATCCCGCGCTGATCCGCAATCCGGGCGAATACGCCTACGATGTGGTGAACAAGGGCGTGAACTTCTATTATTATCCCGCAAGCACGGCAGCGTTGAACACGCTGCAGACGCGCAACTCGACCAACACGCTGGCGATCAGCGCCAACTACGTTTATGTCACCGGGCTGGAGATTTTCGGCGGCACCAATTACGGCACGTTCGTCAATGGCGTGGGTAACGTTACGCTGGATCACTGCATCTTTCACGAGGGGGGTACTCACCAGGGCGGTGAAGGCATCTTCATCAGCACATGCACGAACACGACGGTGCAGAACAGCGTGGTGAGCGCGAACGATCACGGCATCGTGCTGGCGACCGGTAACGGCATTAACATCCTGAAGGACCACATCTGCTTCAACGACGCCGACGGCATGGACATCACGGGGCGCGATTACACGCAGGGACAGACGCTGGACAGCGAGGCGCTTTACAATGTGACGATCAGCCACTGCTACGACCACAACCAGATCAGCCTCGAGCATCCCGATGACATGCAGTTTTACAGCGGTGTCTCGGGTGTGACGATCGACAGCTGCTACTTCGGTCTCGCCGGCCAGGACATGATGTCGCAGGACCTGCATAACGTGACGGTGACCAACAGCATTTTCTTCAGCTCCGACGCGCGCAACATCATTCTGGGCCACGGCTACGTTTCGAACTTCAGTTTCACGAATTGCACGATCGGCTTCGGCCGCTGGGGCGGGACGATCGGCATGGATTCCTCCGACGTGAAGGACGCTTCCGAGCCGACGGGCGTGACGGCAGAGAACAATATCGTCTATCGCGATACGCAGGTTTACGACGACGCCGACGATCTCGGGCCCTACGATCTCCTCTTCGATTACAATCTCTACTACGCGGACGGCGGGATTATCGGGCAGTCCACGCCGCCGTGGCAAAACTTCACAACGCCCGCGCAGGTGACGAGCTCGGCCACGACGACGCCGGCTTATGGGCAGGAGGCGCATTCGACGCTGGGCAATCCGTTGTTTATGAACGCGCCGATCACGCAGGCGGTCTATGACTCGGCCGTCGCCGGTACGCCGACGGTGAATTCGCTCCCCTATTCCTACGGCGGCACGCCCGGGCCAGCCGGTTTTGCGGTCGGTGACACGATGGAAATCAACGGCGATGGCGTGGCGCGGACGGTTTCGTCGAACAATGGCACAACGATCACGTTCTCCCCGCCACTGGCGCAGCCGCCCTATCGCTCCGCCCTTCTATGGGACTGGGGCACGAACACGAACCTTGTGCTCGACCTGAGGCCGGGATCGGGCAGCCCGGCGTTGTCAGGCAGCACGACGGGCGGTGCGCGCGGATCGAGCATCGACCTGACGCAGTACGCGCAGGGCATCTACGATGGCGTGCGGGACATTCCGGTCGACAACGCCAATTGGACGGCAGCGATGACGAATCCCTACCAGTCGTTCCCGTTTTTCGGCATTCCCGGGACGCAAACAAATTACGACACGTGGCGGGGGACGACGTTTACCGCAGCGCAGTTGTTGAATCCGACCATCGGCGATGACGACGCGACGCCTGCGGGCGACCAGTACCCGAACTTGATAAAGTATGCGCTGGGGCTCAAGCCGTTCACGCCTTACAGCACGGGCAGCACCGGTGTGCCCTACGTGTCCGTGGCCGGGAGTTATCTGACACTGACGTTTACCGGCACGGCGACCGACGTGATCTACGAAGTGCAGGCGACGAACGACCCGACCACAACGTGGACGACGCTCCAGACTTACAACAGCACGCTCGGTACTGCGCCCGGTACGGTGACGGTTCAGGATTCGCAGACGACCACATCCTCGGCGAAACGATTCATGCGGCTCGTCATCACGCATCCGTAGCCGTGCGCGATGGTTGTCTGTTGACGGGAAAAATTCCCGTGTGAATGTAACCAAGTAGGTACCGTTATGAAGACGACTCAGCCTGAAACCGAAAAGCCGTGCGTTGTCGACAAGCCCGCCTCCTACCACATCGGTCCGCAGGAGATCGGCGAGGAAGAGATCGAGCTGGTGACGGCGGCGCTTCGCAAGAAGGACCTTTTCCGTTTTTTCAAGAAATCCGGTGAGTCGTACACGGGACAATTCGAGAAGGAATTCGGCGCGCTCACGCAGGTACGATATGCGCTGGCGGTGAACAGCGGGACATCGGCGCTGATTTGCGGCCTCGTCGGTCTTGGCGTCGGCAGTGGCGATGAGGTAATCGTTCCGGCGTACACTTACATCGCGACAGCCGCGGCGGTGCTGGCGGTGCGGGCGATTCCGGTTATCGCCGAGATCGATGAATCGCTGACGCTCGACCCGGTCGACGTGGAGAAAAAGATCACGCCGCGCACGAAGGCGATCATCCCGGTGCACATGCGAGGCACGCCATCGCGCATGGATGAGATCATGGCGATCGCGCGCAAACACGGCCTGAAAATTCTGGAGGACTGCGCGCAATGCAATGGCGGCTTCTACAAGGGCCGACCGGTCGGATCGATCGGCGACGCGGGCGCGTTCAGCCTGCAGCAGTTCAAGATTATCACGGCGGGCGAGGGTGGCGCGATCGTCACGAATGATAAAATGATTTTTGATCGTGCGGGTTGCTATCACGATGCGGCGTTTTCGTTCTGGATTCAGGAGGAACCGGGAATGAGCCTGGGTATTCCACCGTTCCTCGGCGAAAATTACCGGATGTCGGAGCTGAACGGTGCGCTGGCGCTGGCGCAGGTGCGGAAGCGCGAACGGATTCTCGGCCAACTCCGTGCGATCAAGCAGCGGATGCTCGCGGGCCTCGACGGAGTGAAAGGCATCCAGTTGCAGGATGTGCCCGATCCGAGGGGCGACTGCGGCATCTCGCTCGTTTTCTACGTCGAGACGCCGGAGCGTGCGAAGCGCGTGGCCGAGGGATTGCGCACGGAAGGCATGGCGGCGGGCAGCCTTTTCGACAAGGGCATTCCGGACCGGCACATTTACTATCACTGGGACTACGTGCTGGAGAAGCGGTCGTCGGATCCGTATGGCCATCCGTGGACCGATACCGTGCGGCCTTGCCAGGTGACTTATCACGCCGATATGTGTCCGCAGTCGATTGAAATTCTCGGTCGCTGCGTCGTCATTCCGCTCACGCAAAAAATGTCCGACGCGCATGTGGAGAGCTGCATCGTGGCGTTGAGGAAAGTGCTCGGACGGCCCTAGTTCTTCTCTCTATGCCAAGAATAACTCGCAAGCGGAGTGGCGCGAAACTTTGGCTCGGCGTTGCGAAGGAGAAAATCAACCCGACGCTCGGCGTGCCCTTGCGCGGATATCCGCACGGCCGGGCCAATACGGGTATCGGACTCGATCTGTATGCGCGGGCCTTCGCTTTTGGCAACGGGCCGAACAAACCGGCGGCGTCACTGACCGTGCTGGATACGATCCAGGTCCCGGATTACATCACGGCTGCAATTCGCCGCGGCATTTCCAAGCGACTGCCGAGTCTCAAGCCGAGCGCGATCATGGTCGCCGCGACGCATACCCATTCCGCGGCGGCAGCGCATTTCTTCGGCGACAGTTTGCGCGAGGGCCCCGTTCTTCCGAAGAATCCGCGCTATCTCAAGGTGCTTGTGAACGGCGCGGTGAACGCGACCGTCGCGGCGTGGAAAAATCCGAGGCCGGTCGCCGTGCGGCATGGCATCACTCAGGCGCATCTGGGTCACAATCGCCGCGTGCTGGTCCATGGCTATGCGCGAAACGAGTGGGAGGACTTGGAGGGGACGCACAAGGGTTACTTCAATCCCGACGTCAACGTGGTGCGCTTCGACGATGTGGAGACCGGCAATATTTATGCGATCCTCGCGGGTTATGGCTGTCATCCGGTGACGCTGGGCGGCTTCAATACGAAGGTCAGTCCTGATTATCCGGGTTACTATGTGGCGATGCTGGAGAAGGCGACCGGCGCCATGGCGATGCACATCGCGACCGGCGCGGCGAATATCAATCCGATCCGGGCGTTGCGCGCGACGCCGCAGGTCACGAAGATCATGGCAAGTGCGTTGGCAAAGAAAATCCTGGCGATTCTCGACCGGACAACGCCGGTGCGGCTGAGGCCGATTTCGACGCGGGTTGTGCCGCTGAAGTTCCGAATGCGCACAACGGTGACGCCGGCATTTGAGAAGAACTACCGGCCACGCGTCATGGCGGGACATGTGCCGACAGAAGTGCAGGCTATCCACTTGGGCGATCTCGCGTTGGTGAGCGCACCGGGTGAGCTCTTCGCGGAGATTGCGATGACGGTGCGCAAAAAGTCGCCGGTGGCGCGCACGATTGTCGTCGAGCATTGCAACGATTCGATGAGCTACATCATCACCGACGCGGCGACGATGGAGGGCGCCTACGAGGTTTGCCGAGGATCGATGTCCGAGAACATGGAGCGGCCCTACGTCGCCGCGGCGCTGAAGGCGCTCGGAAAGAAATAGCGCCGGCCTAATTGATGTCCGGAATCGGCAGATAGCCGAGGTCGTTCAAGCTCGAAGTGTAGAGCGCCGCTTTTGGTTCGGCGAAAATGTAGGTGGCGGACTTGAGCCAATCGCGAGCTTCCTTGGGCCGATGTTGGTAGAGAAGCGACGCGATATTTGCGTAGTAGTAGGTGGCGTCCGATCCGCCGTGGTTGATCGCGTCGAGGTCCTTCTGCGCCTGCTCCGCATGGCCGCCGTAGAGATCGCAGAGAAAGACCTTGTAGGTTGAGAGCTCACCCAGGTTCGGGTCGTTCGTGAGCGAGGCGAAACCGGTTCGCGCACTGTCGTACCGCTTTTGCTGAAACTCCATTTCGGCTAGATCGAACGTGGCCTTGGCCAGCTTGGGGTTGATATTCAACGCGGCCTGGAAATCCTTTTCGGCGAGGTCGAACGATTTCCTTTCCGCATAGATCGCGCCGCGGTCGCCGAGGGAGATGACGTCGTTCGGATTTTTCTTCAGGGCGGCGTTGACCCGGCTGAAGTCGGCCTCGAGTTGCCGCTCATGCCGCAATTGCTCGACAGGATCCGGCAACGCCTCGCCCGGCTTGGCGGAGGCTTCGATCGGCGGCGGCAGGGGAAAGCGGCCGCCCTCGGCGATGACCGTGGTGGTTTCGGTCTCGGGTAGGGTATCGTTGGTGGAATTATTGATGTAGGCCAGTGTGCCGGAAATTGCGGCCAGAACGAAGGAGAGGACAGCCGCGGGCCGGTACTTGATCGGAAAGCGTTGTACTTTATCCTTGGCCTTGGCAGGCGTCTTCTTGCGAAAGAGATAAATGCCGGTGATGGCGAAAACGGCGGCAAGAAGGATGAAGATGTCCGACGTCGTCATGGGTTAAATTCCTTTTCGGGCGTAGTTCGTGTTCAGCGGGCGCGAGGTTCCGCAGATGCATGCCATCTTTCAAGCCGGAGCTTCGGCTGTCGAGCAAATCGAGATTCCGATGAAATTAGCCGTCGGCCCGTCGATTCAGAGTTTACATGGGTCGCCGCCGGACAAATGCCACGCTTCTTGGTGTCCTGATTGCCGTCGCCGGCTTTTGGTTGGCCGCTGCCGGTGTGTGTCGAATGACGCAGCCCCGTTGGGGCGAGGGAACATTAAGATTCGATGGCGAGTCGCCGCAGGCTTTCACCTATCCGTTGCAACTGAAGAAAACGCAAAAGGGTCGGTTCCTCATTTCCCAGAACGTCGAGTTGGGGCCATGGCATCCGAATGTCTTT
>Ga0206812_1140_pt1 | contig 13518 bp, 12 predicted proteins | sample Alteio_BWOrgCont_54_FD_152912 | JGI IMG/M metagenome (GOLD analysis project Ga0206812, IMG submission 152912) | Enriched cells from forest soil in Barre Woods Harvard Forest LTER site, Petersham, Massachusetts, United States -... | ecosystem: Environmental > Terrestrial > Soil > Temperate forest >... | reverse complement strand
ATCCTTGGTCACATTTTCCATTGGCTTTGGTGGCCCGTCCTGCTCAATAAAAAAGTATTTCATGCCCGATGTGTGCCTGGCATCAAAAATTGGTTTAAAATCAATATAGCCGCTGCCGATTTCTGTGGGTTCTTTTGTGGTTTTGTCCATATCTTTCACATGCCAAAGCGGTATACGGCCGTGGCATTTCTTAAATATCTCTACAGGGTTATGCCCGGCGATAACTGCCCAGCCAAGGTCAAGTTCGCTCTTTACCAAATCTTTGTCGGTATTGGCCATAATGTAATCGTAAGGCACTACCCCGTTTATCGGCACAAACTCAAAGCTGTGGTTATGAAACGCAAACTGCACTCCGGCTTTTTTGCATGCTTCCCCGGCTTTGCCAAACACATCCACCGCAATTTTAACGTCGTCCATCGTTTTTGTCGGTATTGCTGCGCACACCAGGTATTCCAAACCGCCCTCCGCTGCTTCGTCGGCTAATTGCTGTGCATTGTCCTGCAGGTTAGCCGTTTTGGGCATGTGCTCGATCATGGGTGCATACTTTTTTATTTGAGCGGAGTCTTTTGCGTTAGTGGCTAGTTTCATCAATGTGGGTACGGTAAATTGCATTCCCCCCACATGCGCACTGCGCCAGGTCATTCCCATATCTTTTACCATGCCGGCAAATTCCCTGGGTTTGTAGCCATAATAAAGCCCTTTTAAGCCGCTGGCGCTTTCCAGATTCTTATAACCAATTGCCGCCAGCTTTTGCAGCGTGCCTTTAGTATCGGCCTCCATCAAGGCGCCAACTGTGTACAATTGCAGGCCAATAGCATCGCTGGTTTTGGGCATAATAAAACCTGCAGCGCGGCTAAGCGCTGGATACAGTACGCCTGCTGCGGCAAGCATACCAGTTTGTTTTAAAAACATTTTTCTGTTCATGTCAATTCTGTTGAGGTTTTTTAGTTTACCGAATAACTTACAAATGCGATCCTTTTACTGTCAGGGCTCCACGACGGCGTGTTGATGGTGCCCGCCCCACCATAAAACACAGGTGTTATATCTTTAACAGTTTTTGTTTTGGGATCCATTAAACGGAGTTTGACATTTTTACCAAACGGGTGATTTTGTTTTTCATCAGTAGTATAGGCTATGTACGCAATCCATTTATTATTTGGTGAGGGATGTGGAAACCAGTTGGCATTCTCATCAAAGGTCATTTGTTCCTGTTGCGAGCCATCAGTGTGCATTCGCCAGATTTGCATGCGGCCGCTACGATACGAATGGAAATATATATACTTTCCATCAGGAGAGTAATCAGGCCCGTCGTCTAACCCTGGGGCGTCAGTAAGTCTTTTCGGAGCGCCCCCTTCCACCGGTATGGTGTAAACATCCAGGTTGCTAAAGGTACCTCCGCAATAGGCTAATGTTTTGCCATCAGGGCTCCATCCATGCCAAAAAGAAAGATCCTGGGAGGTTGTTATTTTCCTCGGCTCCCCGCCTGCGGCAGATACGATAGAAATAGAAAATTTATAAACTTTTTGCCCAGGGTTGTTCGTATCGAAACTGGCTAATGCTAACCATTTGCCATCCGGTGAAAGCCCGTGGTCGTCCATGATTTGATTAATTGACCCAGTGTTAATTTCAGTTAACGCTTTAGTGGCCAGGTCCAGCTTGTAGATTTTGCCTCTAAAGTTGACGACAAGGTAATTGTCGGGATGCCAGTTGGGTGCTTCGAAATCCCCTTTGGCTACTAATACCGTATCAATTTTTCCTGTTTTGATATCAAGAGTCTGGATATAGCTCGTCGTGTCGTGTTTACTTTGTGCGAATACAGAGGCCGAGAAAAGCAAGCAGAAAAACATCATACAGGCTGATTTAAAAAACGGCAAAATGCAGGTGCTAAATAATTGTTTTATTGTTTTCATATCTGGTGGTTATAATTGAAGTACAATTTTACCCAGCCGGCAGAAATTAGGAGTGCCACTTTGCATAAATAAAAGTGGCACTATGCAGATCGCTTAATCCTCTAAGTATTCGGTAGGCGTTTTGCCGGTCACTTCCTTAAATGCCCTGTTGAAACCCGTTTTGCTGTTGAAGCCGCTCATATAAGCTATATCCATAATGGTGCGTTCTTCATTGTTTTTGTTTTTCAATTCAGCCTCAACGTGGCGGATGCGGTATTCCTTGATAAAAGTGAAGAAGTTTTTATTGAAGGCTTTATTGAGTGTTTGTGAAAGCAGCAGCTTTCTGATGCGGGTCAGCTCGCCCAGTTTTTCGATGGTAAGCTCTGGATCGAGATAGGGCTTATGCTCGTCCATAAATTTTTCAAGTTTTAGCTGATAGCGTTGCAAATCATCGGCCTGTAGTGCCGATTGGAATATCTCCTCTTTTGCCGGGATAAAAACGGGGATGCTCTTCTGCCAGATACCTAGCACCACGAGCAGGAAAGTCATAACTATGAAACAATATTCGTTGGTGATAATGGTTATATTGGTATCATCATAGTTTGTAATGAACCTTGCGAGGATAGCTTTGAGCAAAAACTCTGCGACCTGCAGCGCGATAATGACGATCATCCAGTTGACGGTAATGCTTCCCGGTACGCCTGAATAGTTTTCGCGGATCAGTTGCCGGTGTTTGCGAAGCATGTTGATACAAAACCAAAAATAATAGACGATGAGCGCCAGCACTAAAGCCATTCCCGTGTAATATATCTTTAACCTGGCGTCGGATGCCACATTCGGAAAAAAAACCACAAACAGAAGGATACTAACTGCCAACGGCGAATAAATGTATAACTGCCTGGCGCCGAACCCGGCTTCCCTATCCGTAAGGTATTTGATATACCAACCGCAGGTAGCGATAGTACTCGTGCCAAATACCGCGGCTATGGCGCTGTATAAACGGTTGCCTGTGATCACTGATACTTCATCAAAGCCGAATTTCACCACGAAAGTGGCCAGTATGGCGATGAGCAATTTGTCGCTGATATTTAACGGCGATTTGAGAATACCGATCAGCACAATACCGATGATTGCCAGAATAATTCCGATGGATATGAGAAAGTGCATATTAATGCGCTGGTAACTGTGTACGCTCGACTTGGGTTTACAGATTGTGAATATAGGCAAATCCGCATAATTGCCTAATTTTTAACGCTCAATAATTGACAGGAAGTCACCTCGCTAACCAGCAGAGACCTTTAAAATATTGAGGTGAACGAAACAATAATAAAGTATGAGAAAGTATAATTAATTTGCTCCCTTTGAACTACCAATTAACAACTATAACGTTATCCTATCGCAATAATATACCGCCATCACATTTTTAACTCTAATTTAACGTGCAAAGTGTAACACTATAGGTGCAGATTTCATCTTATGGTTATGAGAATGTTTGCTGTACGAATGAGATTTGCCCTTCTTCTATTATTTTCACTTATACCCTGCGTTGTTTTTGCGCAGGTCCAGGTTAAAAAATCAGTTGCCATAAAAACTACCACCCCGCCTAAAATTGACGGTCTGCTGGATGATGAGGCCTGGAAAAATGCACCAATAGCGGGTGACTTTGTTGAGTTTAGTCCCGTTGCCGGCCGACATGAATCACAGGAAAACCGGACGGAAATAAAAATATTGTATGATGACAATGCGATTTATGTAGGCGCCCGCATGTACGAAACCTCGGCAAAAGGAGTAGCCCATGAATTAGTAAACCGCGATAACGTAGGCACATCCGATTTTGTGGGTGTTGTATTGGACACCTATCACGATGGCATAAACGCCGTGGGCTTTTACGTTACTGCAGCAGGGGTTCAGTTTGATGCCAAATACTCCCCAAACCCCAACGGCAACACCGAAGACCCGACCTGGAATGCCGTATGGTTAAGTAAAGCACACATTGACGGGCAGGGCTGGACAGCCGAACTAAGGATCCCTTATTCGGCGCTGCGTTTTGCTAAAAAAGACGTGCAGTTATGGGGCTTGCAATTGGTGCGCCGCCGGCAATATGAGCAAAAGGAATTATTTTGGAATGAGGTAGACCCGAAAAAGAATGGTTTTGTGAACCAGGAGGGCGAGTTGCATGGCATACAAAACATTACGCCACCGGTACGCCTGGCGTTTTATCCTTACATTTCTACTTACATCAATCACTATCCTTACAATACGCCGGGGCTTAAAAACACCAGCGCCCAGTTTGACGGCGGCATGGACGTTAAATACGGGATTAGTGAAAGCTTTACGCTCGATCTGACGCTGGTGCCCGATTTTGGGCAAGTACAATCTGATAATAAGGTATTAAACCTTACGCCTTTTGAGGTTAAATATGTAGACAACAGGCCATTTTTTACAGAGGGAACGGAACTGTTCAATAAAGGGAACATTTTTTATTCGCGAAGGGTAGGCGGGCAGCCGGTAAATTATAACGCAGCCTATGACAACCTGAAGCCCGGTGAGCAAGTGATCAGTAACCCGACCGAAACCAAGTTATTAAATGCTTTTAAAATAACCGGGAGGACAGCCAGCGGCCTTGGCATTGGTATATTCAACGCTGTTACCGACCCCACTGATGCCGTTATCCAGGACAGCCTGGGCCATACACACCGGTTCCAAACGTCGCCCTATGCCAATTACAATATCCTCGTGCTGGATCAAAACCTGGCCAACAACTCGTCAGTAACGCTGATCAATACCAATGTCGATCGCTTTGGGAAAGATTATTCTGCTGATGTGGGCGGCGTGGTGTTTAACCTTTATAATAACAAGGCCAATACTTATACCCTACGCGGCTTTGGGTTGATGAGTAATTTATACGGCGCTGGTACAAAACCAACCACAGGCTACAATTACGAATGGGCGGGCGGAAAATCATCCGGCAATTTTACCTGGATACTGACCGAAGATCACGTCGATGATAAATACAATCCAAATGATCTGGGCATATTGAATAACAACAATTATTTCGACCATAACCTTAACATGCAATATGCCGACTATAAGCCCAAAAAATGGTTCACCCAATGGGATGTATTTGGCAACCTGTACTATTCGCGCAGGGAAACCCCCTCGGCTTTTCAGAGATTTAACCAAATTTTAGGGTTCGACTTTAAGCTGAAAGACTTTTCTTACATCGGGTTAAATTTTGCGCACAACTCACAGGCAAATGATTTTTATGAGCCGCGCGTGGCCGGCCGCGTATTCCTGTCGCCCGAAAATAATAACGCGGGCATCTATTACAATAACAATCCTGCTGCCCGTTTTAACTGGGGAGGCAATTATTTTTACCGTAAATTTTATTCACACGGCGGTTATGGCCATGATATTGTACTGTTTTATAACCTGCGTGTAAATGACCATTTTTCATTCGGCCAAAATGTTTCTTATATGCCTCGTATCAACAATACCGGTTATTCCACGGTCGACAGCGTAAGCAACAACCCCGTGTTCGCATTGCGCAATGTGCAAACCATCGAAAATATCTTCAATATCAAATACACTTTTAACGATGTGATGGGCCTTACGTTCAGATTGAGGCATTACTGGTCGAAACTGATTGTGCAGCAATATTACGACCTGGGCCAAGCCGGTACGCTTGATCCGCTGACCTCGTCGCATTTCAATGCCGATAATAACATGAATTATAACGACTGGAATATCGATATGCTGTACGTGTGGGAAATATCGCCGGGAAGTGAACTGAGTTTCGATTGGAAAAATTCATCACTTATTGATAATGACCAGTCCCGCCAAAACTACATCAACAATTTTGAGAACACGCTTCATGTGCCCAAAAACAATAACTTTTCGCTGAAGATCTTATACTATATTGACTACCAGAGCCTACGGAAGCATAAAAAAGTTTCGGCGAAAGGATAACATCTGATTAACTATACTTAGCCGGTCCGGATAACCATACGCAAAACCATGAGCGTTTTCCCTCACAAGCATAACTGCAGATTTTTTCGAACATGAGTCACGCGATTTTCGGCTTTATCTGAATATCCTTATATTAGGATGTATAAACTGCGTGTTTACTTTTGAACCTGCTGTAATTGGAACTGGAGAAAAATATTTTTATGTCAGAGCAATGGAATAACTTTTTTGTGATGGTGGGTGGCGGCGCGGCGGGACTTGCAGGTCTGATTTTCGTCGCGATGTCAATCAATCACGTGATCATTATCCAAAACACAACACATAAAAACCGGGCAATTAACATGCTGACCGGCTTCACTGCAATTTTCATGGCAAGCAGTCTTGCGCTTATTGGGAATCAATCTCCTAAAATGCTCGGCTTTGAGTGGCTTATTCTCTGGCTCATCGCAACAATCATCTTCATTAGAGGTTATGTTATAGCTATCAGATCGGGTATGAGTTCCATCGGATTGAAGGTAACCCGCCTGGCAGGCGGCACAATTTGCTATCTGACTGAAGTTATAAGCGCAATTTTCCTTATTCTCGGATATAGCTCAGGGCTTTACATCGCAGCGGTCGCAATCATTATTTTATTCGCGTTCCTCATTTCGGGAGCATGGCTTCTTATGATCGGCATCTACGAAGACCGGGGTAAGTGAGGAACAAAAAAGCCTCAAATCTTTTGACTTGAGGCTTTCATTTACTGAGGTAGCCCCAACAAGACTATTCTCGAACCATTTCCTTAAAAATCTACAAGTTTTAGCAGCTATTTATCATGGATGATCTTAGGGTCGGTTTCCTTATAGCTACTAAATTCAGCATTAAAACACATTAGAAGACTGCGGATCAAATGATTGAAGCCTTTTATTTACTATCATAGTTAGAATCCAAGATTAATTTATAAATTAGTCGTTAATGAAACCTTACCTGTTATCTTATCTATTTTTGTTTTTATTGGCTGGAATGGGGTTATTATCCTCCTGTGGTGATATAATTGAACCTTCAATTTCCAAAAGCATAGTTTTGACAGAGGCCCCGTCAAACCAGTATCTAAGTACCAGTTACACCATAAACTTCTGGTGGGAAGAGGTGGGCAATGCTTTATCCTATCACTTACAGGTGGTCACTCCCAATTTTAATGCGCCGGGAAGCCTCGTTCTTGATACTATCGTAAAAAAGAACACATTCGCTTTTACACTTAGCCCTGGTAGTTATCAATGGCGGGTGATGGCAGAAAACGGCAGTTCCCAAACGGCCTATAGTACCCCAAAAAGCTTTACTGTCGCAGCAACTTCTATTAAACAACAATCCGTTCAGCTGGCTTCTCCGGTAAATAATTTTATCACCAATCAAAGTGCTATTATTTTTCAGTGGGGCAGCCTCTATGGGGCAACACAATACCGTTTTGAGATTGATACCAATAATTTTGTTAATGAAAGCACTGTTATATCTAACCAAGTTATACCTGGCCAACAAATCAATTTTACTTTTCCAAAAGACCAGGTTTATCAATGGCGGATAAGGGCTGAAAATGATACCGCGCAGGCTCAATGGTCAACTGTCAGTGTGGTGACCTATGACCATACTCCACCTCTTCCCGTTAACTTAATTTCCCCAACCAATGGCCAAACGATCGGCCTGCCCGTTCCTCTTCAATGGAGCGCAAGTATTTCTGCCGTAAAATATAAAGTATATGTATTTAAGAGTGATTCCACTTCATTGTACAACCAGAGTTTCCCGTTACAGGTCAGTACAACTAACTATAGTTTCAACCTGGGAAATTCCGGTGATAAAGTATATTGGCAGGTAACCGCACTTGATGCCGCCGGAAATGAAAGTTTGGTTAGTCAGTTAAGAAGTTTTGTTTTGCAGTAAACTGGCAATGACATGAAAAATAAAAAACTGACTTACTTTTTAGTGTTTATCATATTAATTGTCTGGGGAATAATCATTTACAGAATATTTGATTCGGTTGGAGGAAATGATGAAGATAATCTACAGACAACATCTGCCAAAACAGTAAAAGAACCTTATAATGATTTCACGATCCCAAAAGATACCACACATTTGTTATTGAATTACCGTGATCCCTTTGGCTTGGTAAAGTTTAAAGATACAGTGAAGTTGACTGTCGAAAATCATCATAAAAGTATGGGCCCATTAACTGTTAAACCTGCTATTAACTGGAGCTTCATTAAATATTCAGGTTATATCCTTAACCCTGCCTCAAAAAAGTTAATTGCTTTAGTTAGCATCAATGGAAAGAATGAAACGCTGTCGGAAGGGGATACTAAAGACAATGTTCGCCTGATCAAAAACATGCGGGATTCCATCAAGATCAGCTTTAATGGCAATACCAAATTTATCCAAATCAAGTCTGCTGCTTTATGAAAAGAGTTACATTAATTCTATTGTTTTTTCTTGTTTCAGTTGCTTCTTATGGTCAAAAACTTCTTGATATGGGTTTTAGTAAAATTCGGATATCAGAAGCTGATAAAACCATCCTCGCTGAGATCAACCCTGTCAATCACAATCCAAAAGCACATCAAGATCTATTTTATTACTGGTATAGTGCCAATATTATTCATTCAACCCAGGGTGGCTATAGTGGGCAGTTGTTGAACGGGCAATACACGGAATACTATTTAAATAAAAACCTGAAAGAGCAGGGAATATTCAAGAAAGGCTTGAAAGATGGCAACTGGAAAGACTGGAACGAGGATGGAACGTTAAACCAAACAGCCACCTGGAAAAATGGTATGCTCGTTACCAAGTCCCCTTCTCCCTTCTGGAAAAAAATAAATATCTTTAAAAGAAGGCCCAAACAACTTTCAACTGATTCGTTAGCCAAACCTAAATAAACAATTGGCAGGTAAAACAAGCGAACATTTATTGATCCTTTTATGCTCAAAGCGTCGGCACTATATATTGTTATTATTATAGCTTTAGTTATCGGACTTATTTGCTCTTCCCTAATTGTTTCGGCTTATTTTTATAGAATGGAATACCAAAAGAAATTCCGATATGATCAGTTGGAAAACAATGTCTGTTCAGGAGTTAACATATTATTAGCAAGTGAAGATACTTCTTATGCTAAAGCAAGAATCTTCAGTTTATTTGGTAGCGATGCAGATTCGGTTTCTCTTCAACGGTTTCCATGGGGTGTTTATGATGTAGGGATATCCAAAGCATTTATTCAGAAAGATACTATAGTCAAGGTTTTTAGCTTTGCAAATGCGGTAGACTCTTCCAAATGGGCTGCTTTGTATCTGGAAGATCAGGATCGTCCTTTAAGCCTTTCAGGCGAAACCAGCATCGTAGGGAATGCCTTTATCCCAAAAGCAGGTGTAAAAAAAGCATACGTAAATAATAAAGCTTATGTGGGGGATGAAAGATTAGTTGCGGGCAAAAAAGATACCAGTCAAAAAAAATTACCTCAATTGAAAAAAGACAGGTTATTGATGTTGGATGGATACCTTTCAAAAAAACCCGTAAATGCAGTTACTGACAGCCTTTTGAAGACTGATTCGATTCAAAATTCATTTTTAACTGCTGCACGCTTTATCAATTTTGGAAGAAAGGTTCAGACTATCAAAAATGCTACCTTGAGGGGGAATATTATACTTTTTTCGGATACTACTTTAATTATTGATAATTCGGCTGTATTAGATAATGTATTGGTTTTTGCAAAATCTATAATTGTTAAAAGCACCTTCCATGGGACATGCCAGTTATTTGCAAGAGATTCTATACATGTGGAACCTAATTGCATTTTTGACTACCCATCGTGCCTTGGTGTTTTGAAAGTTACTTCTGATAAAAGGGATACCCCGATAAAGATCGAGATCAGTGAAAAAACAATTTTCAATGGGTTGATCTTTACTTACCAGCTAAAGGAAGATGGCATTTTACCTTTGATCTCGATAGGTAAAGATGTAAAAATATACGGGCAGATATATTCGCAGGGAATGATAAAATACAAGGATGATCTTGAAGTAAATGGCAGTGTTTTTACCTCGTTATTTGTTTATCAAAGCAGTTTCAACCTGATGGAAAATATGCTGATCGACTCAAAGCTCAATTCGAGGGCTTTATCACCCTACTATTTAACCAGCGATCTGATGAGTGTAGCAGGTAAAAATAAAAAGATATTACAATGGCTCGAAAAAAATTGACCATTCAAACTAAAGTCAATGCTTCCACCATATTGGAGGTGGTCGTTTCTATGGTAATTATTATACTGGTTTTTGGTATTGCCATGATGATCTATGCCAATGTAGTACGTATGTCGTTATCTGTTAAAAAGATAAAAGCGCAGGCCATCCTGCAGCAAACTTTACTGCAGGCTGAGCAAACAAATGACCGTTCCACTCAATCTTTAATGATTGATGAATTTCGTATTGAACAGGAAATTAAACCCTATGGTAATTTAGCTGACATACACCTAACAGCTTATGATGCTAACCAGGAAAAAATTGCAGAAGTAGAGAAAATAATTGGCAACAATGAATAAACATCGGCTTAAAGCCTTTACTATTATTGAAGTAACTATTACCATGCTGGTTTCTGCCATACTTATCGGCATTACTTATACTTCCTACTCTATTGTCAGCAAATCATATCGTTCTTTTAATGTAAAAAACGATGATATGGCAGCACTTGAAACTTTGGACGGCTTACTTAAAAAGGATTTCATAAAGGCCGAGATCATTCTGAAAGATTCAACGGGTATTTCTTTTAATAGCCCTGGTCATATTGTAAAATACATATTTGCGCCCGATTTTATAGTAAGGACTTCGGGTATAACCGATACATTTAAGATAGCGACAGAAAAAATCAATACATCATTTGAAAAGCAGCCTGTTAATGAAGTAAATTTATCCGATGAACAAAACCGTCTGGATGAACTTGATATAGATATGATCTTCCAAAACGAAAAAATTCCTTATCATTACTATAAGCAATACAGTTCAGTAAACCTTATCCAAAGAAATCCAAATGCCGTCAATTGACCTGAGCAGGTACGAAAAAAAGAAGATCGCTAAACCTTCTAAAACGGGTGATGGCGGCGGATTAATGGCCTTGCTTAACCGCGATATCAGTTTTGGGAACAAGGAGCTAAGCGACAAAAAGAAGGAATACCTGTACCTGGAATTAAGTTCTTTGCTACAAGCTGGCATAAATTTAAAAAGCAGCTTTGAACTGATCACCGCCGACCAGGAGAAAGAAAAGGACAAAGAGCTTTTCAGCAAAATACAAGAAACTGTGATCAACGGTATCCCTTTTTCGGAAGCATTAAAGCAATCCGGTAAATTTTCCCTTTACGAAGTTTACAGCTTACAAATAGGTGAGGAGACCGGTAAACTCATCGATGTATTGCTGGATCTTGCCAAATTTTACCAGAATAAGATCAAACAACGCCGTAAGATCACCTCAGCACTAACCTATCCCTGCGTTGTACTATGCACGTCGCTTGGTGCAGTATTCTTCATGCTGAAGTTTGTGGTACCGATGTTTGGTGATGTGTTTAAACGCTTTGGGGGCAAACTGCCCTGGATAACCGAAAAGATCATTGGCGTTTCTGAAACGCTTGAAAATAATTTCTTCCGCTTTTTTATCCTGCTGGTATTGATTGCTGCATTTATCTTTTTTGTAAGAAAGACGGAACAGTTCAGAAAGATAGCCTCACAAGTGTTACTGCGCCTGCCTATGGTGGGCAACCTGGTGCAAAAGATCTACCTTGCCCGGTTTTGCAACTCCATGCGACTGCTTATTAACGCCCGTTTACCCCTGTTGCGGGCTATTGCTTTAAGCAGGCAGATGATCGGTTATTATCCTATCGAGAGCTCTTTACAAAAAGTGGAGGATGATATTATGAAAGGCAAATCATTACACCAAAGCCTACAGCAGTTCAGTATCTATCCCCGTAAAATGATCCAACTGGTAAAAGTAGGTGAGGAAACCAACCAACTGGATCACTTTTTTGCTAAAATATCAGATCAGTATATCGAAGAGGTAGAATATAAAACATCCACCCTGAGCAGCATGATGGAGCCACTCATTATTATCTTTTTAGGTTTAATAGTGGGGGTGATACTTATTGCGATGTATTTGCCTTTGTTTCAGATGAGCAATAGTTTTCAGTGATTGTTGTAGTCTCAGACTACGTGCATACTAATCCGTAGATACAATCTACGGACAGCGGGTGAACAGACCCTCATTAGTTCAATTTCTCATAATAATGATTTTGATCATGATCTAAAATAATTTTCGGTTTACCAAAATATAGCCTTTTAATAAACGCTCTAAACCCTGCTTTCCCAAATTCATAATTATATGTTAATTGAATTTCAGTCCCCCTCACTGAATATATTATTCGGTAAGATCCTTTGCCCCAAAAGCCACTCGAAAATTGATTATTTTTTAAAAGAACCAATGTGTCCGCAACGTGGGGAATTTCAACCTTATTAGATGAATTATTGTAATTTCTGTTGATGTATGGACCTTCTATCATCTTTTCGGTAAAAAAATTGTTATAGGCGTAGCTAATAGTTATCACAACTATAATGGTTATACTTATGAATATTGGCTTCCGTTTCATTGCATGGAACTTACGAAAAATAAATAAGTTTGATAAGTAGTTGTCTTCCTATCATCAAAGGAAATGCTGCCATCTGGATTTTGTTTAGTCACAGTACCTCTTGCATAGTCTTCAATGAAAGGTAGATGATAGTAAAATGATGTTCTCGATTTAGAATCAGAAACCAATGAAAGTACTTTATCTCCGAGTCTATAAAAACTTGCATCAAAACTCCCCATCATTTGTGATTGCATAAAGGTACCAGTGCCACCATCCGCCATAATATTATCCCATATAGGCCAAAAGCTTACCGGAATAGCTTCCTTAGATAGCCCTGATGTTAAAAACTGGTGATAAGCTTTTCCAAATAAATGATTCGCCTGAATCGCATTATTAATTGGAATATCCCCTTCTAATATACTTTTTTCTGGCCCCGTACCATTCCACCATTCGGAAGTGATATTTTTCCAGTTTGTTAACAGATCACGTTTTTCGCCTGTCAAAACAGATCTGCCATTTCTAATCGTATTCCAATTGCCGTTTCTATCGGTTACATAAGTGATTTGCTTACCGTTTGGGGTATCTTCATTATAAAAATCGACACCTATGTCGTCTCCGACATCAGACACTTTCTTCCATTCTCCATTTCCATCTCTTTCAAATACCCCAGGAGTGCCACCATCTTTATCAAAAGCCGAAGCAGGATTATTGGCCATGCCATTATAGGGGGTAAAACCGATATTTTTGGGATCAGTACTTAACCACCTGCCAATCCTGCCATCGTACATGCGCAGGTCAAAGTTGTTCCAGTTGGTAACCGGGTCCTTCTCTGCATATGCTCCCTGGTAATCATAGCGATAAGTAGTACCGCCGCTCTGTGCTAAACTACCATAAGGGAAATAATCATTATATGTTATTATGTCCGCCTGCCCGCTGCTGTTTTTATTGCGGTTGATCACTACGCGCACACTGCCTACATTATCCCTCAATTCATAAACGTAATTGGCGCTGTTTACATTATACGTACCTAAACGGCTATCGCTT